>Ga0302324_100000263_pt1 | contig 140986 bp, 113 predicted proteins | sample Palsa_T0_1_FD_201949 | JGI IMG/M metagenome (GOLD analysis project Ga0302324, IMG submission 201949) | Peat permafrost microbial communities from Stordalen Mire near Abisko, Sweden - Palsa_T0_1 | ecosystem: Environmental > Terrestrial > Soil > Palsa > Peat permafrost | place: Sweden: Abisko...
TGGCCGGCACTCGCTCCGATGCGGGCAACGCAGCCGCTGCCGACTTGATCGAACGGCAGAGCTCGAAGCCGGCTTTCCAAGCGCTCATCTATCCAGCCATTCCACACGACATGGTCCTTTCGCAACAAACGCCTCCCGCTTTTCTTGTCTGCGGCGAGGATGATCGCGCCGACATAGCCCAGGGGCTTCCGCAACTCTATGTCTCCTTGAAGCAGGCCGGAGTATCGGCAGAGTTGCATGTTTTTGCCCGTACGGGACACGGCTTCGGACTACGCCCAACCAACCGCCCTCCCGTCTCCGATTGGCCCCAGCTCTTTCTGGAGTGGTTGGACGTCGAGGGAATGCTGAAGCACAAATAATCGGTGGCCACGTTTTTCTTCGCTGGCCGCAGTCCTCTCTTTCATTACTTCTTGAAGAGCGCATCGATTCCGGCTTGCGCGATGGCTTCGTCAATCTCAGATTTTGCGCCGCTTGCCGCGATCCCCCCAATTGTTTGTCCGTCAACTTTAATCGGGAGCCCGCCCTGGGCGGGGAAAAAACCCGGAAAGGCAAGGGCACTGGCGCTGCCATTCTTCATCGACTCCGCCGCCTCCCTCGACGGGCTGCCATAGAGTGCCGAGTGTCGGGCCTTCTCCCGGGCAAAATCGACGGTGTTGGCAGATACCCCATCTCCTCTTTGCAGGAAGAGCAGATTGCCACTTTCATCCACAATGCAGATGGTTACATCGACATTCCGCTTCTTCGCTTCCCCTTCGGCGCCCGCAACCATGGTCTTGATCGCGGCCAAATTCAAATATTTCTTCGTGGGCAGGTCGGCGGCGAACGTCACCGCCATGAGAATAAACGCCACAACGGGTAGTTTGAACATGGGGCAGGATGATACCAAGTAGCCTGCGAGTTTTCCAGAGCGAAAAGCCATTTTCGTCGAAGCTCGTTAGAAATATCCCCTTTGGTGAAGGTTTTCTACTGTCCGGTACTGTCAACCAACTACACAGTGCAAGGAACGAATTAAGAGTGATAGCAAGAAAAGCCACGACCATAGGCCGTGGCCCCTTGAGCTTGCAAGCGGGTTCCCTCCACTTGCAATCCAAAACGAGCTTTCGATCTCTCGCGGTTGAATGCAACTCCCGGCCAGCAACTAGAAGCTGAGCCTCACCGTCAGCTGCACCAGCCGCGGCGAAGCGGCCCAGCGTTGTTTGCCAGAGCCGCGGCCGATAGTAATAAGTGCTTAGGAAATCAGCAGCGCCGCTGTTTTCAATTGTGTAAGGCAAACCGCTACGCGCGAACAGCGTCCCGGAAAGCTGCCAACCCTTCAAGAGCGCTGAGGGACCCTTGGGCAGTTCGTAAACGTAATTCATGCTCGCGTAGTGCCGCGTGTGGTAGTCGGCATTACCCGTAGTTGTATTGGCGAAGGTTGTTGCTGATCGGGTTCTGGAAGCTGCCGAGCCGACCTGAGTTCGTGCCATTGGCGATGAACTGATTGAATCCGCCATTGGAAATCTCATCCAAGGCGTGGCTCCATGTGTAGTTGGCCTGAATTTGCAGCCCATGACTGAAGCGGTGCTGCACCGTGAAGTTGAGGCCGTTGTAATTGGAAACGGCCACAGTCTCTATTTGTGTCACCCCTCCGAAGCGCGAATCGGGCACGCTCGCCTGCAGACCTATAAACCCGGCCGGGCAAGAACTCGGAGGGCAATGGGCGTCTTGGTTGTCGAAAAGGCCAGTCTCGTGAAAGCCGTGATTGCCTAGTCTCCTGGCACCTCGCTGGGCGCCGCGTCGCCAACGCCAAACGCTTCGTTGACTTGCAGGTTTCGCATAAGTAAGATTCGCGCCAATGACCCTAAGCAATCGTCGAGGTTGTTTCCGGCACAATAGCTTACGGACTCCTTCGAAAAGAGTGCAACATGTCCGTTAACCGGCGTCGTTTTCTAGAGAATGCGGCCTTATCCATGGGGGCTGTCGCGGTCATGCCTCGCGCCTGGGGAACTGCGGCTCAAGACATTGCCAGCTTGGCTGCTGTTTCCGATCAAGAAAAGGTTTACGGGTCGGGCTATTTCGGCAATTGGATTGAAGATGAATTTGGGTTGCCGGCGTTTCATTACACTTGCGATCAACAGAAGGACCCGAAAGCCGTAACCGAGGTGAATCCGGGGATCCTGTCTTCAACGGAACACATTCATCAGGTCGGCAATGATCGCCTGGTAGCGCTCGCGTCGAATTACGGCCATGTCCGCGTGCGACAGGATGAAGGAGCGCCGAAGTTTCTGAATGACTACGCGCCCGAGCGCGGCTATTTCGGCGGCGGCTTCGGATACCTGATTGACGGCGCAGCCATGCTGAGCACGTTTTACCCAGGGAATGCCGACCGCTTTGACCGCGTGTTTGGAATCGGGTATTTCCGCAAGAAAGTTTCCGGGCATGGATATGCGATTGATCAGATCATTTTCGCGCCGTTCGGCGATGATCCCGTGCTGGTTTCGCAAGTGAGCATTCACAACGCCGGTTCGGCCGAAGCGAAACTGCGCTGGATTGAATTCTGGGGATGCCAGGTTTATCAGTTCTCATTCCGGGCGTTTATGGAGCTTTTTGCCGGGAAAAACATTCATGAGACGCGACGAGATCTTGGGACGCGATTTGCGCATCGCTTCCGCGCCGTCGCTAACGGCTCAGGCTTACTGGAAACGAAAGAGTTTCTGGGGCGCGATCCAACCGAGGAGCAACGGTTTCAAGCGCAGGTTGCTTCTCTGGAGAAAGGGAACAATCTGTTTCTCAGCCCGCCCGACCCGAAAGCTCCGAAAACGGCAGGTTTCGATGACCTCAAGCCTCCGCCAACGTTCCTGGTATCGCTGGATGCGGCCCCTAGCGGGATGACATCCAACGGGAAGGAATTCTTCGGAACTGGCGGCTCCGATCACCCCGCAGGGCTTGAGCGCGACCTGGATGGAGATCTCGAACAAACGGGTCCTGAGAGCGCGCTGCTGCTCGAGCGGAAGTTCTCGCTCAAACCTGGCGAAAGCCGGACGCTTACTTTTCTCTATGGCTATGTTGCATCGGGCACGGATTTAGATTCCCTGGTCACGAAATATCGCCAAGGTGCGGCGAGTGCGTGGCGCGAGTCCAGCGATCAATGGAAGAGGCATGGGCTGCGATTCACTGTGCCAGAAGAGCCGTGGGTCGAGCGTGAAGTTACGTGGAACCATTACTACTTGCGGAGCGGCTTTACCTATGACAACTTCTTCCAGCAGCACATCGTTTCGCAGGCCAGCATCTATCAGTACGTGATGGGATTTCAAGGGGCGGCGCGCGACCCGCTGCAGCACGCACTGCCGTTTCTCTTCAGCGATCCTGCTCTGGTAAAAGAAGTTTTGCGTTATACCTTGAGCGAAGTGCGGCCGGATGGATCGATCCCCTACGGAATTGTGGGGCACGGCATGCCGATGCCGACTACGAGCGACAATTCCAGCGATATGCCGATGTGGTTGATCTGGGCGGTGAGTGAATATGTTCTCGCCACGCGTGACGCGCGATTCTTCGACTCCCAAGTAACCACGTTTTACGGGAAGAGCGCAGGCCAGGACTCGGTGCGTAATCTTCTGGCTCGTTGCTACCGTCATCTGACCGAGGATGTCGGGACCGGGGAACATGGCCTGATGCGCATGCTGCAGGACGACTGGAATGACGCGCTGGTAAATGCGTGGGCGACGCAAACTGAATCAAAGGAGGTCGTCGAGAAGGGCGAAAGTGTGCTCAATTCCGCGATGGCGGCGTATGTTTTCGATCACTACGCGCGCTTGCTGACTTATTCGGGAGCCAATGACAGTCTTATCTCGCCGATCCGCCAGAAAGCGGAAGGGCACCGCAGGGCAGTGCGGGCCCAGTGGACGGGCGACTGGTTTCGGCGCGCATGGCTGGGATCCACCGATGGCTGGCTCGGCGAAAAATGTATCTGGATCGAGCCCCAGCCATGGGCGATCATCGGGGGAAGCGCAAACGAAGAGCAGACTCGTACGCTGATCCGGAACATTGATCAAAAGCTGCGGCGAGTTTCGCCGATTGGGGCGATCCAGCTCAGCGAAGGCCCAGATCAGGTGCAGCGTGGGGCGTGGAAATCAGAGCCGGGAACGCAGGTCGCCGGTGGCGTTTGGCCTTCGCTGAATCAGACGCTGATTTGGGCGCTGGCTGGGACAGACGGCGCGATGGCATGGGATGAGTGGAAAAAGAATTCGTTTGCCCGCCACGCAGAGGTCTATCCGGAGACTTGGTACGGCACCTGGAGTGGGCCGGATGTTCTGAATTCGGTGTTGAGCAAGCATCCGGGCGCCACCACCGGCGGCGCACCCTTTGGCTGGACAGACTTTCCAGTGCTAAACATGCATACGCATGCGTGTCCGCTGTTTGCGCTGTCGAAGCTGATCGGGCTGGAGTTCACTGAATCGGGCGTGCGGCTGGCGCCGACGTTGCCGCTTGCTTCCTTCCGGTTTGAATCGCCTTTGCTCGGGCTTATCAAGTCCGCTCGGGGATACGAAGGCTGGTACAACCCCGTTTCTCAGAACACGTACAGCATTCGGTTGAAGATCTCGGCGGAGGAAGCAAAGAGCTTCTCGCGAGTCGAGGTAAATGGGAAGAGAATTCAGGCGCGGATTGTGCCAGAGAGAGTTGAGATGGAAGGGCAAGCTGGAGGTGGAACTCCGCTACGCTGGTCGGTTCTTCGAGGTTGATGGTCGTGGCAGCAGATGCCGGGAAGAAGAGGCGGGTTTCGCAGAAAGTCGCAGCGGCGATTTCCTGCACTGCAGACTACATGGCGGAGAGGGAGGGATTCGAACCCCCGGTACCCTTTCGGGTACGCCGGTTTTCAAGACCGGAGCCATCAACCACTCGGCCACCTCTCCGGCTGTTTTCAGGCGCCCCTAATCATTGTAGGTGCGCCTGATCAATGAGCGGCGATACACCTAGTTTACATCAGGCACGGATCGCGTCAGGGCTGCGACAACAATCCGAAAGCGCGGGAGTGAAATTCCATCACTTCGGCGAAATGCGACAGGAAATATGCCGGACTGTGATCGCCGGGGTAAAGGTGGTATTCGTGCTTCACGCCTTCCTGAAGCAGATCATGGTGTAGCTGTGCCGCTCCTTTTTCAAAGCCGTAATTGTCGTCCTGTCCGCAGTTGAAGTAGATGGCCAGCTTTTGTAAGCCAGCCGCGTTCCTCTTCGCCAACAGGAAAGGATTGTTTTCATTCCAGTGCGTAACGTCGATCGGCCTGCCGAAAACGGGCGCGAGCACGCTGAGCAACGGAGTGCCCGTCTGCGAGGCAGAGTTGAGCTGTTGCGGCGTTTCGGTCATCAGAGCGGCGCTCTGTGCACTCACCGCGGAAAAGAGTTCGGGGTGGGCAAATGCGAAGCGGAGCGCTCCGTATCCTCCCATGGAGATGCCGCCGATCGCGCGGCCCGCGCGGCCGGGTCGAATGCGATATTTGCTTTCGATGGCGGGAAGGAATTCCTGCAGAAAGAAGTTGCTATAGAGGAAAGAGCCGTCTGCAGAGTTGATATAAAAGCTGCGACGGCCTTCGGGCGCGACAATGAGAAAGTCGCCCATCTTGTGTTGCGAACGAAGATCGTCGAACAGCGTCCAGCCGCCGCTGTTGAATAACGACTGTTCGTTGTCGCCTAAGCCGTGAAGGAAATATAGGACGGGGTAAAGTTTTGGTGGGTTCTTCTTAGCCGCATCGTCGTATCCCGAGGGCAGGTAGACGCAATAGTGAATTGCCTGCTTCAGGATTCGGCTGTGCAGCGCGTTGCAGTCGATGCGGCTTTGCGCCGACGCAAAGACTGCGGGCAGCAGCAACCAGATAAGAACCAGCAAGCGATGAGGCCATGAAGCGCGCGTCATGTTATTCGTAACGCAACGCCTGAACGGGATCGAGCCGGGCAGCGCGTGCCGCAGGGTAGAGGCCGGCAACCAGGCTGACGATAAACGCAAAGCCAATGGCAAAAGCTACCAGCCACCACGGCACAGCCCAGAAATGCTCGGGAGGCAAGGACTGACTCTTCAGGTAAATGTTGGTTCCGAAGTTGATGATCTGGCCGATCGCCCAACCGAGGATCACGCCGACGATGCCGCCGAGAATCCCCATCGCTCCAGCCTCAGCGAAAAAAATCAACTGTACATCGCCATCGCTGGCGCCGATGGCCTTCATGATCCCGATTTCGCGGCGGCGTTCCAGGATTGCCATCACCAAGGTGTTGACGATTCCAATCGATGCCACGGTTAACGCGAGACTGCCAAAAATAAAGAGAAATATATCGACGACGAAAAAGACCTGCTGCAAACTGCGGCTCGCGTCGAGAATGGAGAAAGCGGTGAATCCCATTTTCTTAATGGCGTCTTCCACTGGCTGAATGCGGGAAGGATTGCTCACCCGCACGCTGATCGAAGAATAGACGGGCTGGCCGCTTGAGACCTGCGCAATCTCGCGAATGTCGGTCGGCTGCATCACATGAAGACTCTCCGCCAGCTTCAACGGCAAAAAGACGCGCGCGTGCGCGGGGCCGCGCATGCTTTCCGGATCGAGATCGGAGAGGCCGACAATCTTTAATTTCTGTTCGCGCGATACGACGGTGTAGGAAGCACCGGGCACGTCTGACTGATTCTCCGATCCCGCTTTCGCAAGCGATGAGTCGGATTGGGCTGGCGCGCGCTGCGCGTAGCGCATGATCAGTTCCTTCCCCAACAGCGGCGCGGCAAGCTCCGCCACGCTCGGCTCGGGCGCTCCCAGCGGCGGCCGTTTACCGAGAAGCTCTTCGGCGAACGACTTTTGCAGGATGACTTCCGGGGCAGTGTCCGACGAAAAGAAGCTGCCCTGCATGGTATCGAACGCATCGTTGGATTTTGCCGAAGGGGCGAGCGCCGCAATGGTCGTCAAGTGGGGCTTGTCTTCGAAGCGCAGTTCGGTAACAAACCGTATATCGGGATAAGCCTCGCTGACATTGGCAATGCGTTCGATTTCCTGGCGAGCAGATTCGTCGAGCACACGGCTTTCTCCGGGGGCAGGTCCGTTGCGTTCCTCTTCACGGCCCATGCCCCGCATTTCACGGCGCGACGACACGTAGACCGTATCGAATAATCCGGACTTGGTCAGTCGATTGAGAATCGAAGCCTGCAAGCCGGTCCCTAGCGACATCATGGCTACAAGGGATGCCACGCCGACCGAAATTCCAACCGTGGTGAGCGAATTCCGCAGCACCGATTCGCGCAGGTTGCGCAGGGCAAGTTCGGTCAGATCGGGAAGTTTCACGGGCGGGCTCCTTGCGCATCGGGCGCGGCAGAAGAAATGCTCGCCGATTCCGGCAGCAACTTACCGTCGGCTAGAAAAATCATGCGTTGCGCATAACGCTCGGCGAGCGCCCGCTCGTGCGTCACCATCACGACCGTCATTCCAAGATCGCGATTGAATTCGCGCACGATGTCCATGATTTCGGTTCCGGTGCGGCTGTCAAGGTTGCCGGTGGGCTCGTCGGCGAGCAACAACTGCGGTCGATTGATCAGCGCGCGGGCCAACGCCGCTCTTTGCTGTTCGCCGCCAGAAAGCTCGCTGGGACGGTGATTCATACGATGCTGCAGCCCAACTCTCTGCAACGCCTCGCGAGCCTTGGCAGGGCGCTGCTGGCGATCGACTTCCGCAAACCGCAACGGCAGCTCCACGTTTTCCGCCAGGGTCATGGTGGGGATCAGATTGAAAGACTGGAAGACCATGCCTACAACATGGAGACGGTACTTGGCGAGTTCTTCGCGGGAAAGCTTGGCCAGATCGCGATCCTGAACGATCACGCTTCCCGAGGTTGGGCGATCGAGTCCGGCAATCAGATTCAAGACCGAAGATTTTCCCGATCCCGAGCTTCCCAGAAGTGCGACGAACTCTCCTGACCGGATCTCAAAAGAAACGCCGTCGACAGCGCGGATCAGATTCTCGCCCATGCGGTAGTGCCGGCAGAGATTCTCGCTGCGGATTGCCGCCGTGCCGCGAACTGCCGGAGGTGTAGGAGCAGTCGCCATATTTATCGGATATCTCCTCGCAACACGCCTAAGGCGTCGCCCGCCTTCACTTCATTCTTGCGGCCGGAGCCGTTGCCGTTCGCCAGCACTGCGTCTCCCTCGCCCGGCGCCAGGAACAAATTTTCTTCGACTCCATGTTGGCGGGTGTAGAGGTCGTAATAGCGGCCCCGCGCGGCATAGAGCTCGGCGTGTGTACCGCGCTCGACAATTCGCCCCTGCTCCATCACCAGGATTTGATCGGCGCGGCGAATCGTGGATAAGCGATGCGCAATCACAAACGTCGTACGGCCCTGCATGAGATAAGAGAGGCCCTGCTGGATCATGGCTTCCGATTCCGAATCGAGGCTGGAAGTCGCCTCGTCGAGAATCAGAATGCGCGGCTCAGCCAGAATGGCGCGGGCAATCGAGATGCGTTGCCTCTGCCCGCCTGAGAGCTTTACGCCCCGCTCACCGACCACGGTGTCGTATTTGTCGGCGAACGACTCGGCGAACTCATCGACCCGCGCGATGCGGCACGCACGCATGATTTCTTCTTCGCCCGCCTCGGGGCGCGAAAAGGCGACGTTCTCCCGGATCGTCCCATCGAACAGGAAAGATTCCTGCAGCACGACTCCCAGCCGCGTGCGGAAGGAATCGAGCCGCACCGTGCTCAAGTCGATGCCATCGACAGAGACGGTTCCCTTCGTGGGCACATAAAAGGCGGAGATCAATCCGATGGTGGTCGATTTTCCCGATCCCGACGATCCCACCAGCGCCGTCACCGTGCCCGGGTCTGCGCGGAACGAAATATCGTGCAGAACTTCGTGAGCGCCGTCGTAACTAAAACTCACATTGTCGAATTCGACGGTGCCGACGATATCGCGAAGAGTGGTGGAGCGCCTGGGATCCTGATCCTCCGGACGCTCGCGCATAATCTCCTGGGTGCGCTCCAGTCCGGCAATGGCTTCGGTAATCTGCGTTCCAATCGAAACCACCTGCATGATGGGTGCGACGAGAAAAACCAGATAGAGGTTATACGAGATGTAGCCGCCGGGCGTCAGGCTGTGGCCGACCATCTGGCGCCCGCCCACATACATGGTCGCGGCCCCGACTACACCGAGCAGAACGCTGGCGGAAAGACTCATCAATGAAGTCGCCGTGAGCGTGCGCATGACGTTCTCGAGCAAGCGCAGCACTCCGCCGGAAAAAATCTTCTCCTCGCGTTCTTCTGCGTGATAACCCTTCACCACGCGAACGCCACCAAGGGATTCCGTCAGGCGTCCGGTAACTTCGGCGTTGATTTTGCCGCGTTCACGAAAGATTGGGCGGATGGTTGAGAACGCTTTGTTCAGCGTGAGCGCAAAACAACTCAACGAGCCGACAGCAATCAGGGTTAACGGCACGCTGGTGCGCAACAACAGGACGAGCGCGATGCTGGCCGCCACCAGGCCTCCGGTGAAGTCCACCAACCCCGTGCCCAGCAGGTTGCGGACACCTTCCACGTCGGTCATGATGCGCGACACCAGCGCACCCGTCTTGTTGGCATCGTAAAAAGAAATCGGTAAGCGAGAGATATGCGTCTGCACTTGCTGGCGAAGTTCGGCAATCAGCCGTTGCGCTGCCTTGGAGAGCAGTTGCGTCAGAGAGAACGAAGTAACGCCTTGGACCAGGGTCGCCAGCAGCACTCCCACAACCAGAGGCCGCAGTATCCCCGTTTGATTTTTGACGACGACGTTATCGATTAGGAATTTCGAACAATAGGGAAGGACGAACCCGGCAAACTTATTGATGACCATCAGCAAAAAGCCGAGCGAGAGCACCGCGCGCCGCGGGCGCATCAGCTTCCAGACCTCGGGCCAAACGGCCTTCAATCGCTGGATCTTCGCGGGTTTCACCGCCTCTTTTGCTGGAGAAGTCAATCGGTAGTTGGATTCCCCCCGACCACGTTAAGCTTCACTATTCTGCAATTGTCACACATATTCCGCCGGGCTGAACAAGCCGTCGCGACCGCCTGCCCGGCCCCATGCACAGACCGAATTGCCATCCCCAGGCAACCCGCATAAAATCGCTATTGCTGCGGCTCAAGAGTTTTGAAGAAGGCTGGTCTATTTCACGGGATCATAGAGGATCATTGAATAAAGGTACGGCCATCTATCCCGGTTCGTTCGATCCACCGACCAACGGGCACCTCGATCTGATCGAGCGTGGCAGTAAGATTTTTGAAGAGCTGGTCGTCGCCATACTCCGAAACTCGGAGAAGAGCCCGATGTTTAGCGTGGCCGAGCGACTGGAAATGCTGCGTGAGCTTACGGCCAGTCTGAGCAACGTGCGCATCGACACCTTCGACGGGCTGATGGTGGATTACGCGAAATCGATGAACGCCATGTGCGTATTGCGCGGCATTCGCGCCATCAGCGACTATGAATATGAGCTGCAGATGGCGCTTATGAACCGCAAGCTCGAGCCCACGCTGGAAACTGTTTTCATGATGCCGGCCGACAAATATTCCTACGTCAGTTCGCGGCTGGTGCGGGAAGTGGCGCAGGCGGGCGGGCGGGTGAAAGGACTGGTTCCTGAGGTAGTGGATCTTAAGCTGCGCCAAAAGCTGGACCCCGCCTACAAGCTGGGTGAGGCGCGGGTAGAAGCTGTTCCGAGAAAAAGAAAGAGGAAGGCATAAGCATGGCGACCGTAACCACGCCGGAAGCTTTGAAGCTGACAGAAAGAATCAACCGCATTGAACCTTCTGCCACCATGGCGGTTGTGGCCGAGGCGGACAAGCTGAGATCGCAGGGAATCGACGTCGTCGATTTCGGCGCAGGCGAACCACATTTTTCCACGCCGCAGCACATTAAGGAAGCGGCGATTGCGGCCATTCAGGGGAATTTCACCAAGTACACGGCCGTCGCCGGGACCGCCGAACTGCGGGATGCGATTGCTCACCGCCATGCGGTCGACTTCGATTCCGATTACCGTCGCGAAGAAGTGATCGCGTCGGTTGGCGGTAAACACGCGTTGTTCAATGCCGTGCAGGTGCTGGTCGATCACGGGGACGAAGTGATCTTACCCGTACCGTACTGGGTGTCGTTCAAAGATATTGTGCGCTATGCGGGCGGAAACTGCGTTTTGCTCGAGTCAGATGAGGCGCAAGGATTTCGCGTGACAGCAGAGATGGTGGCCCGGCTCGTGACTCCGCGAACCAAGGCGATTATTCTGAACTCGCCATCGAACCCGTCGGGCGCGGTGATGAGCGCCGAGGATATGACGGAAGTGATACGGCTGGCTCATCAGCGGGGAATCTGGCTGTTGTCGGACGAGTGCTACGTGTATCTGAACTACGCAGGAAAGAATTTTTCTGTGGGCGCGCTGCGCGAATATAAGGATCGGTTCATAGTGCTGGGATCGTTGTCGAAGACCTACGCGATGACCGGATGGCGCCTGGGCTATGCCCTCGCTCCTGCTGCCGTGACCAGCGCGATGGCAAAGCTGCAGAGCCAGTCTACGTCGAATCCGACATCCATTGTGCAGAAGGCCGCCGTGGCCGCGTTGAAAGGACCACAAGAATGTGTTGAGCAGATGCGGCGCGAGTACATCGGGCTGCGCGATCACGTCGTCGAGGGGTTGCGGTCGATCCCCGGAGTGGCCTGTACCAAGCCAGAAGGCGCGTTTTATGCGTACCCAAATATCTCTTCTTTCCTGGGCCGCGGCGGTTTGAAGTCGGCATCCGATGTGGCTGGAAGGTTGCTCCGGGAGGCTCATGTGGCCACTGTTCCCGGCGAAGGGTTCGGCACTCGCGAGCATATTCGCGTATCCTACGCAACCTCGAAGGCGGAATTGGATCGTGGGCTGGAGCGGATGCGGACATTTTTCGCGGCGTTGTGACGGTGAATTGCGAAGCTCAAAATCCCTCACCACAGAGGACACCGAGGTCACAGAGAAAATCGAAAGGATCAGGCCGTTGCGTGTTTTGGGCGGCCTTTCTTGTTGTTCGGAGCTATGGCGAACCTTTATCCATTATTAATGCAGCCGGGGTTCGATCCGCGGCCCTGGGGCACTCAGGATCTGTCGCCGATCTATCCCAATCACAGGTTTGAGACCAAGATTGGCGAAGCGTGGTTGAGTGGCGACGACTGCAAAGTCGCGAACGGTCCGCTTAAGGGCAAGACTCTGGCAGAGTTGAGCGAGCAGTATCAGCGGGAATTGGTGGGCCATGCGGCGCGCGATCCCAAACGATTTCCCCTGCTGCTCAAGTTTCTGTTTCCGCACGAAAAGCTTTCGGTGCAGGTGCATCCCGATGACGCGCAGGCCCTGAAGGTGGGGCAGCCGTGGGGCAAGACAGAGTGCTGGTACGTGGCGCACGCCAAGCCGGGATCGCAGATTGCGCTTGGATTGAAGCCGGGCGTGACCGTGGCGCAACTGGAGGAGGCGATCCATCAGATGCGCGCGGAAGAGGTGCTGAACTGGATCAACGTTTACGCCGGAGACATGATTTACGTCGCCGGCGGAACGGTGCATACGCTGGGGCCGGGATCGGTAATCGTGGAGGCGCAACAGCAATCCGATACGACGTATCGCCTTTATGATTACGGACGGCCGCGCGAGCTGCATTTGAAAGATGGGATCGCCGCTGTAAAAGAGAAAGTTGCGTCCGGTAAAGTCGTGCGGCCGGCGCCGATTCAAATTCCAGGCGGCAGAAACCGTCATTCGCCTTTAGTTTCGGCCCCCTACTTTGTGGTGGATATGTTCGAAGCGAAGGACGCTTTGCAACTGACAACGCGCGACGAGTCGGGGAAAAACTCGGTGCAGATTCTCGTTGCAGTAGAAGGCTGCGGTGTCGTCGAGGCTGCTGCAATGGAGCCAGTCACGCTGGCCAAGGGAGATGCCGTGGTGGTCCCCGCCTGCGTGGAAGACTTTAGCGTGCGTCCGCAGTGGACTTTAGAATTCCTGCGAGCGTATGTGCCGGGAAAGACGCTGCCGGAACCGGAAACGAGAATGTGAGTCGATTTGCGATTTCAGATTGCCGATTGCCAATTGCGGATTCGGAAATCTGAATTCGATATGTGATTCGTTACTTCAATCGGCAATCGATAAATCGAAAATCATAAATCTTCAAAAGTATGCCCAAGACTCCCAATTTCTACCCCGTAATTCTGGCCGGTGGCCGGGGCACGCGCTTCTGGCCGATGAGCCGGAAAAAGCGCGCCAAGCAACTGCTCGCGCTCGATGGCAAGCAGACGATGATCCAGCAAACCGTGGCTCGGCTGCTGCCGCTGGCCCAAGCAAAGAAGGTTTGGATCATCACGAACGAAGATTCGCGGTTAACGATCGCCAGGCAACTTCCAAGACTGCCCAAAGCGCAGATTCTAGCCGAGCCGGTAGGCCGAAATACGGCGCCCGCAATCGGTTTGGCCGCATTCTTGCTGTTGCGCGAGAATCCTGACGCGGTGATTGGAATGTTTCCTTCCGATCACGTGATTGCCGATGAACGCCGTTATCGCGACACGCTGGAACAAGGAATCGAGATCGCCGCTTCGGGCGCGAATATTGTTGCGCTGGGAATAAAGCCGTATCGCGCCGAGACCGGCTACGGCTACATTGAGGCCGGCGAATCCTATCGCGGTGAGGCGTTGCGCGTAAGGCGGTTCACCGAAAAGCCGGATGCGACGAAAGCAGCAGAGTTCGTGGCTGCGGGAAACTACTTCTGGAACAGCGGTATGTTTCTGTGGGGCGCCCGCACTTTGGCCGACGCGCTACGCGAACATTTGCCGAATACTGCACCGCTACTGGAAGAAATCGCCGCGGCGTTCGGGACGCGGAAGTTTGCGGGAACGTTTCGAAAACTTTATCCCAAGTGCGAGAACATCAGCGTTGACTACGCGGTGTTGGAACCGCGCTCGGCCAAGGGTGAGCACTCGGGAAATATTTTCTGCCTGCCCGCGGACTTCGGCTGGAACGATCTGGGTTCCTGGACGGCGCTGCACGAACACCACATCGCCAAAAGCGCTCCGGCAGATGAAAACCTGATTGCGGGTTCCGGAATCTTTACGCTGAACGCTCGCGGAAACTATATTCATGCACCAGAAAAGTTTGTCGCCATTGTCGGCGTAAGCGGCCTCGTGGTCGTCGAGACCGAAGACGCTTTGCTGATTACGACGCTGCAGCACGCGCAGGATGTGGGCAAAGTCGTCAAGCATCTCGACGAGAAGAAGATGCACAAGCTGGTATAGGCGAATGCCAAGCCTTCGACCTTTATGACGCAAGCTATCAAATTCGGAACCGACGGTTGGCGGGGAATCATCGCCGACGATTTCACTTTTGAGAATGTGCGACGGGTGGCGGGTGCGATCGCTTCGTACGTTTTGAAGTACGAACAACCTCAGCACGGAGTGGTAATCGGCTACGATGCGCGCTTCGCCTCGCCGCGAGCGGCGCAGATCGTGGCGGAAGTGATCGCCGGCGCCGGAATCCCCGTCAGGCTGGCTAACGACTACACGCCAACGCCGGCAGTTTCCTACACTGTGAAAAAACACGGCGCTGCCGGGGGAGTGATGGTGACTTCCAGCCATAATCCGTGGAATTGGAACGGAGTAAAGTTCAAAGGCAACTTTGGCGGATCGGCGACTCCGGCGATCATGAAGAAGATCGAAGAGGAAATGGCCGCTGGAGCATCACCCAGGGGAACCAAAGCCGCGATTGAGGAAGTGGATCTCAAGAAGGAATACGTAGCTGCGGTTTGCGCCTTTGCCGACATGGACCTGATCGCGAAGACGAAATTCAAGTTCGCCGTCGATGCCATGTATGGCTCGGGGCGCTGCGTTTTGACCGGCATTTTTGCGGACCGCGGTGTGCAGTGCGTTGCGATTCGCCAGGAATTGAACCCGCTGTTTCCCGGAATCAACCCGGAGCCCATTCCACCGCACACGGCCATGCTGCAGGAAACGGTAGTCCGAGAACACTGCGACGCCGGACTCGCCACCGATGGGGATGCCGATCGCATCGGCGCGGTGGCCGAAGATGGCAGCTTTGTCGACTCGCACAAAATTTTCTGCGTGTTGCTGCGCTGGCTGCTGGAACGCAAGAAATGGCCCGGAGACGTTGTGCGCGCCTTCAACACGACACGAATGCTCGACCGCATTGCCAGGAAACATGGGCGCAAGCTTTATGAAACCTCGATCGGTTTCAAATACATTGCCGACTTGATGATGGAGCACGACATTTTGATTGGCGGCGAGGAATCCGGCGGCATCGGATATTCGCGGTTCTTGCCGGAGCGCGACGGAGTGTTGAACTGCTTGCTTCTCGCCAACGTGATGGCCGAGGAGGGCAAACCGCTGGGCCAGCTTGTGCGCGACCTGCAACAAGAATTCGGCCCTCACTACTACGGACGCCGCGATCTGCATATTCCTGAGGACATGAAACAGAACGCGATTCAGCGGGCCCACGCCGACACCACGCAAGCTTTGGGCCGCTACACGGTGGTAAAGAAGGAATATCTGGATGGAGTGAAGTTCTTTTTGGATGCTCCAACCAACGGAAACGGGGCTGAGGCCTGGGTACTATTTCGCGCCTCTGGAACCGAGCCACTCCTTCGCCTGTACACGGAGGCATCTTCACCAGAGTTGGTGAGCGAACTCCTCAGCACCGGTGAGGCTTTCGTAAGCAGCTAGCCTCGAGTGATGCTCCTTTTGTTCGCGCGCGGCACATCCTTACAGCATAGAGCCGCCAATCTTTCCCTGCGGACAAGGCCGAGTCGTCCGATGGTTCTCGTCCTTCTCAGCGAGCGCGGCGCACCTGATTTGATGCGATACTTTTAATGAACCATGGCGGATGAACTCACCCCAAATCCAGCGGCTCCAACTCAGCCGGATTCACCGGACGCGCGCCGGTACAATTTAATCCGCCGCTGGCTGGGCATTGCTGACTTCGCCATCGGGCTGATCTTCCTGATCGTGCTGTTGGCTGAACGCTGGTCGGACTGGCTGCGCGATTTGGCCTACCGCTGGGGTTTCCAGAGTTATTCGCTATCCCTTTTCATTTATCTACTGCTGCTTCTCGTGATCGGCAAGTTCTTGGGCGTGGGGCTTGATTATTACAGCTTTCGGCTGGAGCGCAGGTTCAAGCTCTCCAATCAGAAATTCGGTTCCTGGGCGTGGGACGAAACCAAGGGATTTCTGGTCGGACTGCTGCTCGCATCCATCGTTGTCGAACTTCTGTACTTTACGATCCGCCAGTGGCCGCAACACTGGTGGCTGCTGGCGTGGATGCTGTTTATGGGGTTGTTCATCCTGCTGGCGCAACTGGCGCCGGTTGTCTTATTTCCCATTTTCTATAAGTTTGAGCCCCTCGAAAACGAAGACCTGCGCCGTCGTCTGGTGGTTTTGGGCGAACGCGCCGGGACGCGGGTACGCGGCGTCTACCGCTGGAAACTGTCGGAGAAAAGCAAAAAAGCCAATGCGGCGCTTACCGGGCTGGGGGCCACGCGCCGCATTATCCTGGCCGATACTCTCCTCGACAACTTCACCGCGGAAGAAGTTGAAGCCGTCCTCGCCCACGAACTTGGGCACCACGTGCACAGGCACATTCTGAAAAGCATTCTTGTGCAGGCCGGAATCACGTTTGTCGGATTCTGGGCCGCCAACTGGACGCTCCACTTCGCGATCGATCAGCGATGGTTCCTCACCTTGAGCGATTTTGCCAACCTGCCGCTGCTGGCCCTGGTCTCGGTCCTGCTTTCTTTCCTGCTGATGCCTGCGCTCAATGCCTATTCGCGCTTCAACGAGCGGCAGGCTGACCGCTATGCGTTTGAGTCCATCGCCAGCGTGGAGCCGTTCATCTCCTCGATGAACAAACTGGCAGAACAGAACCTTGCAGAGCGCACTCCGTCGCCCTGGGTGGAATGGCTGTTTCATTCGCATCCGTCGATCTCCAGACGACTGGTCGCCGCACAGGAATGGCGTCGCGCGCAAAGCGGCGTTCCTACGGCGTGAGCGGTTTCTCTGCGACAGTCCGGAAGCAAGATGCTTCCGCAACAACCGGCGCTACTGCATTGCCTTCAGAATCTCGATAACACGTTGCAGGTCTTCTTCCGTGTCGACGCCGACGCTGTCATAAGGCGTTTCGCCCACAAAGATGGGGGCCCCATTCTCCAGGAACCGCAGTTGTTCCAGTCGCTCACTTTGTTCCAGCGACGATTCCGGCAGGGTCACAAAACGAGCGAGCGCCTCCCGCCGATAGGCGTAAATGCCGAGATGCTTGAAGTAGCGCGGCCGGTTTCCATCGCGATCGAACGGAATGGTTGCGCGGGAAAAATAGAGCGCCCGGTCGGTAATATCTCTCACAACTTTCACCGCGTTCGGATTTTGGATGTCGATCGCGGCCGCCGGAGTCATCAACGTGCCCACATCGGCTGCCGGGTTCTCCATCACCTGCAGCAGAGTTGCGATATGTTCGGAACGAATCAGAGGCTCGTCTCCCTGGACGTTGATGTAAACGTCGGCTGCCTCACGGGTGGAGACTTCGTGCACACGCTCGGTGCCGCTGCGGTGAGCAGCTGAGGTCATTTGCACGTTCCAGCCTTGCCGACGGCAGACGGCCATGATTTCTTCGGAGTCGGTCGCGACGATCACATCCGCCAGGAGCGGAGAAGAGCGCACCGCTTCGTAGACGACACCGATGAGCGGCTTGCCCGCAATCTCACGCAGCATCTTGCGCGGCAAGCGCGTAGAAGCCAGGCGAGCGGGAATGACGGCAATCGCTTTCATGCGGCGCGGCTATTTTAGTGTAAGTTTGAGCGCCGTTTTGTGCCGTGGCTGGTACAGTCCGATGGCCCCACCGCTCGGCAATGGCAGCGTCGTTGTGATGCCCCAGGGCGCAGCATGTACGTCAGAGCACAAAATGTTTTTTCCCTTGAGTGATGCGATCATGGCGTTGAGGTCGTCGCACATCAGGTAGAGGTCGCCGCTGAGCAGTGCCTGCCCTGTCCGGGCATCGAAAGGCTTACCCTCCAGCGGATGAATTCCCGCTTCGGCGGGAGACATCGCGAAAATCAGCCAGCCTTCTCCAGCATCCACGCAAGGAAACTGGAGCACGTCGCGAAAAAACACGCGATCCGCGTCAGCGTCCTTGCTGTACAGAAGAAAATGGGTGCCGATAATCATGCTGCTGAGTATAGTCCGAATGGAAGAGCCGCGTTTGACCGATTCGGCGCGCGATTCTAGAATTAAAGCTCGGATCGGTAGCGCGGAGTGTGATCTCTTCCAGTCTTGTAGCGTACGCTTCTTCGTACGTTTCCCATTGCGCGCAAGTGGCGGTGTAGCTCAGGTGGTTAGAGCGACGGTCTCATAATCCGTAGGTCGTAGGTTCGAGTCCTACCGCCGCCACCAGATTCAACCGTCAGTCAACAGGGCGTTACTGGATTAAGGCAGTTGGGGTCTCTGCCTCTGGCGTTGCCACTTCGTTGCCCCTTTGCGAGTTTTGTGGCTTCAGGTTCGGTGACGTGTCCGCGCCAAACGGATCGAGTCACTTGGATTTCATTGTCACGATAGTTTTCCCACAAAAGCCCGCGAGTCTCCCCGCGCCGCGCCCCGTAAACGCCGCAACCGCGAAAAACGGTGGCGGCGTCCTCGATCTCGTATTGACGAGTGAAGTCTGCGGGCGAACCGACGGCTCTCGGCGGCCCTCTGGGCAGCTAAGAAACTCTTGCCCCGCTCATTTGAGCAGCAACCCGAAGAAACAGGCTCGGTTGCTCAGACCTGGGAGGGCTGGGTCAGGCTTGCGCCATAAGTTGGGCTGGAACCTCGATGGGCGGGATCCAAGGCACCTCGTTGAGTCGCGGAGCCATTCTGGGTTTGCGCGACCGGAAGCTGGAAGCAGCCGTTTTCATTTGCTTGTGGCGGCGGCCAACCGCTGAGCGCCGCAAGAAAGAACGCAACTGCAAGCGCGCCTGGTGAAGCTGTGACTTGGATGTACCGATCGTGCAACCCAGGCTCCGGGCGATTTCGCTGTGCGCGAGGCCCTGCACATCGTGCAGCAAAAAGACGGTGCGATAGCCGGTAGGCAGCTTCCCGAGGGCGCGCCCGATGGCGATGCGATCAACCGTTCCAGTAAGCTGCTCATCCTCCACCGGAAGCAGATTCAGAAGCGAAGTTTCTCCGCCGTGCTCGGCACTCGGCCCCAACTCAACCGAAATGGGGCGGCGACGGTTGGCGCGCAAGCGCATCAACACCACGTTCACGGTCAGCCGGTGCAACCAGGTCGACAGAGCCGAGTCCCCGCGGAACGTGGAAAGTTGCAGAAAACACTGCAAAAATGCTTCCTGGGTACAATCCTCCGCTTCCGACGGTTCCCCAGTGATCCGAAGGCAAATTGAGTACACTCTGCGCCGATGCGTCTCATAGAGCGAAGAGAACGCTTCACTATCACCGGCCTGTGCGCAGCGGATCAGATGCATTTGTGCAGACGAGGTAGCCATGTTGGGTATTGTCCGTTCCTGAATCCAGACCCAACTATAGAGACCAATGGCGGACATGGGCATCGGGTATACCCACTAAGGACCTCTACGAAATGCCTGATTTAGCGCAGCAGAATTATGAGATGGGGCTTATTTCGCCAGCCAGAACGACGGAAGCGGATCTGCCGCCCAACTCGACGAACTAGGCTCAATTTCTTTAGTGCGATGCATCGCCTCCCATATTTCCTGCGGAATACCCGGTGCGGGTTGTGACCCGGAGGTGAGCGGATCCGTCCAACGCCTGAACCTGAATCGAGTGATAGGCCCCCGCCGTTTGCGGATTCGAAGAACGGTAGTTGAGTACATACTGACTACGGATATCTTGCGCAATCGAACTCGAGATCGATTGGATCTCGTCGAGACTGGTGGGAAAGAACGCCGCGCCTCCGGTTTGCTCGGCAAGAGTACGCAATGACTGGCCGTCGTCGGGATGCTCGTTTTGTTCGAGGGCGATGATGTACAGCACCGGCCCGTTCTTCAATTGCAACTTGCGCAGAACCTCCTGGAACGTAGCCTGGCTTGCGTTGTCCCGCCCATCGGTCACCACTAAAAGCACTTTCTTCTGCAACCGGGAAGTCTGGTTCAGGTGATCGACGGCTGCAATGATCGCATCGTAGAGGGCAGTGCTACCACGGGTTTCCACTCGCTGAAGAGCTGCCTTCAGTTTGTCGACGTCCGAGGTGTAGTCCTGGTCAAGAAACGCATCGTCGCCGAAGTTGACCACGAACACCCGATCGTCCGGCTGGCTTGCGTCCACTAGTTGCAGGGCCGCATCGTTAACCTTCGCTCGCTTCGGCAACATCGAGCCCGAGTTATCGATGAGAATTCCCAGCGCGACCGGGACGCGTTCCTTGCGGAAGGAAGTCACCGTCTGCAGTTTGCCATCTTCGAATACTTGAAAGTTATCGCGGGCCAGGCCGGTGATCGGGCGATTCTGATCATCTACCACAATCGCATGCAGGATAACTTCTTCTACTTCCTTCTTGAACACGAAGCCGCCGGAATCATCGTCTTTGGGCGGGGCGGTATCGGGCTCCTGAGCACTGGCCGGTGCCGGTGGCGCGGCGGGAGGGCTTGAGCTCTGAGCGGAACCCACGCTGGCAAGAGTCAGCAGGCACAGCATGAATCGCGCGACCCCGGCAAGGCTCCTGCCGCATCGACCATCAACCATCCGCATCTTTTCAAGTGTGGCGAACCGCAATCGGTGGACCCCCTTATCGGATTGCTAGGGTCTAGATGAATTTCAGACGCTGAGAGTTGGTTGGAATTGCGGAAGTGCGCGCGCGGCCGAGGGTTGGTCAAAAGAAAACGCAGCCTCTGGAATGAGAAGGCTGCGCATCCGGCACGGGATTCTGAGGATTTTAGTTATACGTGAAGTTCAGCTTGTCGAGCCAGACCGAGTAGGGCGTCTGCTCGAAGTTCCCGTCCTGCTGATAGTTGATGGTTATGCCATACCAAGTCGTGCTGGTGGGATTCTCGTAGTAGTTGAGAGTCGAAGTCTCTCCGTTGAGCGTGATCGATTGGAACAGGAGCTGATTGTCCGAGGTGCGCTGCACCTGGAGTGTGAGATGGTTCCACGCATTTGCCAACGGATTGCAGGCAACGCCAGTCGGGTGCCATTTCTGGCCGGCATTATCCCAGATATCCCACTCATTGCCCCCGGCGATGCGGCATTCATGCCCCCAAATGTAAGAGTTGCCGCCGACGAACTCGTTGATATCGAACTCCAGCGCCTGAGAAACGCCGGGATCTTCGACATAAAAATAGACATCGTAGGTGAAATTGTAAATATTGGGGATGATCGTATGGTTGTAGTCGGGCATACCCTGCGTGGAGAAGTCCCCGATGAGGTGGTTGTTCCAGAGGATATCGGAGTAGACGGTCGTTCCGCCAATGTCCATGCGGGTCGAGTTTCCGCTGAGCGATGGCGACGAAATCTTCTGGGTCATCGCCCAGGTGGCCTGCGGGCCCGTGGGTACGCAGGAGCTACAGATGTTGTAGAGCGGAGGGAGCAGCGCGTATCCGTTCCAACCTGCTTCTTGATGAAGATTAGTAAAGGTGCCGGAATCCGAGTTGCCTCCTCCCACCGTGATCGTGATCGGAGTCGTCGCCGCACCGCCGCAGTTATCCCACTCTTCCACCACCGTGTTGTACACGCCAGAGTTGAGCGTAAGCGTCGTATTGAGCTGGGAACCAGGCGTTGTATACACGAGCACACCCGGAGCCGTATAGATTCCCATGGCGGAGATGCCTTTGGAGCAAGGGGAAGTCGCCGACGCCACATATTGCACCGCCGAACTCACCGTGCTGTTGGTCTTCGGGGAGGTCACGGTTACTGCGGCACTGCCTCCCGAACCGCCGCTTTCTACCGTTATCGTGATTGGAGTGGTCGAAGCGCCGCCGCAGTTATCCCATTCCTCGACAACTGTGTTGTACACGCCAGGGTTAAGGGTCAGCTCCGTATCGAGCTGGGCGCCTTGGGTCGTGTACGCGAGTTGGTAGGGCGCTGTGTAGATTCCCATGGCGGAAATGCCTTTTGAGCAAGAAGATGTTGCCGACGCCACATACTTCACGGTTGCACTTACCGTGCTTCCGTTGGCGGGTGCCGAAACCGAGACACCGGCCAAGGCCATGGTTCCTGAACATAGGATCAGTAGGAGAGCAAACTTTCTCATGAGAAGGGACTCCAATCGTGAGGTACAGGACAACCGCACACCGGTACAGGTTTATACGGATGGATTAATGGAATTCTACTCAGATCGCGCGATCCGCTCAAGGACATTGTGACGAAACGAATAATCGAAAGTACACGGAGTCCGGTGAGTGTGATCGTGAATTCGGTGGCCACCAGGCCTTTGCACTAAAGGTTTTTGCTGATATATCGCACGGCGATACTGCATTTTCATGCCTCTTGCCATCTTTGGGACGTGTCCCCACATCTGACCTCTACTTAGATCGCTCTGGCGCAAACAGTCGCGACGAGAAGTCCTGGAGATGCGTCTCGCGGTTTGGGGTGGGCGATTCTCAGGGAGGCAGGGAGACGCGTGGAGCTGGGTGCTGTGGTAGTAGTTCCGGCCGCGGGAGACGTCGCGGCGATGCATCGGGTTGAACCCCGGATCATGTCGGCCTCGGAAAATTCGAGACCGCTGTATTCGTCGCGGGTGCCGATACTGGGGAATGATGTCTTGCGGTCGTGGATGGATCGCGTCCGCAAGCTCGGCGTGCCAAGCGTGTGGCTTACTTCCAGTCCGGGCGATGAGACTGTGGCTGGTTCTGTGCTGGCAGGTTTTGCCCGGCAGGGAGTCGAACGGCTGCTGGTGATTAAGCTCAAGTCGTATGCAGAGCTGGACCTTGCCGACTTACTTCGCTTTCATTGCGAGAAACGAAACCCGGTGACTGAGGCCCAGAATGCGCGCGGGCGCTTGGGAGTTTCTTTGCTGGATCATCTCGCGCTGCGCACGGCTGGGGAGAAACACGAACATCCCGGCGCCGCCCCCGACAGCCGGCTCACTCCTTACCAATTTAACGGATATACAAAGAGTATTTTGTCAGCAAAGGGGAGGCAGGAACTGGTTCGAGACGCACTGACCGGGGCCTGCGCCATCCGCCCGTTGGGAACCGAGATTCGCGAGCAGGTGTGGATCGGGGAGGGCGTGAAGCTCGCGGATTCCGTTCGAGTCATCGGTCCAACTTATATCGGAGCGCGCTCGATCGTCCACGCTGGCGCAACCATCGGCCCCTTTGCGTCGATTGAACCAGATTGCGTCGTGGATTGCGGAACCACGGTGGAGCGGTCCTCAGTTCTGCCCTATACCTACCTGGCGCCGGGCCTTCTGATCCGGGGCGAACTGGCGGACGGCGGATATCTGGAAAAACTGAGCTGGGGCGCAATCGCAGATCTGGAGCCTGCAGGTTTGGGAAGCAGAATCCATCGGATTAAAGAACGCAGACAAGCTTTCAGCAAGACTGCCACCGAGGTTTTCTTGCGAGCCAGAGACTCCGCGCGGAGCCTTGCTCTGCCCCCCACCGCGTCGCAGCCGTGGGTTCAGGTGCGACTATGACGGCCCCATGGACCATCCTTTCATTCCCCTGCGTCTCGAGTTCTGGGGCGCGCCGGAAACTACGGAAGGAGCTGCTTAGCGCCCTGAGCGATTCCGCATCTCCGGTGATCGTGGATTTGTCGCCCTGTAGCACCTTGAATCATGAAGACATCGACCTGCTGCTGGAGTGCGTGGCTCATGTGGCCGGCCGGGACACGCAGGTGCTCTTCGTCGCGGGCTCCCGCCCCAACCGGGTGTTGCTCGAAGTGACCCGTATTTCTTCGCTCGTGCCCGTCTTCAATTCGGTAAAGGAAGCGCTCGCCTATCCCCAGGTTGCGGCCGAGAACGATACCGTGGATCAGCGCGCGAGTTAAAGCTCAAGGAGTCTTGGAGTGCACAAATGAATCGGACAAGTCGCGGATGTGCAAGAAGTCTTTCGATTGCCGCGTTGGCGGCACTATTTCTGATCGCAAGCGAGATGCCACTATTGGCCAGCCCTCCCCAGTCCAGCCAGTCCAGCACCTCCGCCCAGAAACCCGACGATCCGTTGCCGGACACGCCGCAACCCCAAACTGAACAGGGGACGCAGACCCAGCAACCTGCGCCCGCTCCCTCGGGAGCCGCTGCAGCGAAGGCCGCCAACGTAAAAGGAGCTCCGGTGGCTCAGCCGGCGGGGGCAGCAGTGGCGCCCGCACGGCAGCGCGGTCATCGCTCGCTGCTGATCAAGCTGGGTTTGCTGGCGGGAGCCGGAATTGCGGTCGGCTCCGTGATCGCCTTGTCTAAGAGCAGTTCAGCGCGGCCGCCCGGCAGTTCATCATCATTAGCCGCGCGTCCATAAATAGGGAGTTCGCCGATCAATGATTTCTGAAAAAGCCGACACGCAGTCCCCTCCCACGCGCCCGTTTCTGATTACCTTCTCCGGAATCGATGGCGCGGGAAAGTCCACACAAATCGAGCGCCTCACGTCGCGCCTGCACGAACAGGGCCTGCGCGTGTTCCGACTCAGCTTCTGGGACGACGTTGCGGTCTGGTCGAATATGCGTGCCGGAGTCGGCGGGCGGTCCGTGGACTTCCACCTCACGGATCCCGCGACTCCGCAACCGTTTGTCCCCAGGAACAATAAATCCGTTCGGAAGTGGTATTTGAGCGCGGCCCGGTCGGCGTTGTATATGTTGGATGTTGCGCGATTGCGCCGCATACTTGCCAGTCAACGCATTAAGAGCTGTGACGTCGTAATTCTTGATCGCTATATCTACGATCAACTCGCGAACGTCTATTCCGAATCGTGGGCAGCTCGCACCTACGGCAGGATTCTCCTGATGCAGACGCCCGCCCCCGACCTGGCTTTCGTTCTCGATGCGTCCCCCACCGCGGCGTTTGCCAGGAAGCCTGAATACCCTCTGGAATTCATGCATCGCAATCGTCAGAATTTTCTGCGGCTCCAGGAAATTGTTCCGCATCTGATCATCATCCCTGACGCCGAAACCGAGGCCGTGAGCAGTGACATTTTTAGTCACATCCGCCGATCACGGCTCGTAGCGGGCATTCCGCCTGAGGGAAAGACTGACGCTACAGCGTACAGCGCAGTAGTCCCACTACAGAGTTGATGTAGGGTGCGAAACCACCCAACAGCAAGGGTCTAGGTTCCATCCAAGGCTTACGCGTTATCGAAAGCGAGGCCTTGCATGTTACCCGCAGTTTCTGAAAATCGTTTTGCCCTGGTCATACCTACACTCGATGAAACCGGAAATATCGACAGAATACTCCGCGAGCTCACCGACGTCTTAAGTGCGACGCAATATGACTATGAGATCGTGGTAGTCGATGACGGAAGCACCGACGGAACAGTGGAACAGGTTCGGGACTGGACAAAACGAGATCCGCGGGTTCGCCTGCTTTCGCGCGTGGGCGAGCGCGGCTTAGCCGGAGCCGTGCTGTACGGCTGGAGTCAATCCACAGCGAACCTGCTGGGCGTGATCGATGCCGACCTGCAACATCCCCCGGAGTTGCTGCCGGAACTATTGAAGGCGGCCGAAGGGGCCGATATCGCCGTGGCCAGCCGCTACGCTGAGAATCATGGCACCAAAGGGTGGAATCTGTTGCGCGCCGCGATTTCCCGCGTGAGCACGCTGGTCGCCGCGCCTCTGATGTACAAGAAGCATCTTCAGGTCACCGACCCCATGTCGGGCTTTTTTGTCATCCATCGCCGCTGCATTCAGGGGATCACCTTCCAGACCGCCGGCTTCAAACTTTTGCTTGATATTTTGGTTCGGGGGCACATTCAGAAAGCTCGTGAGGTCTCCTATCAGTTCGGCCTCCGCCATGCGGGCAAAAGCAAAGCCAGCGCCACCGTCGCCTTTCACTATTTGCACTTGCTGGGCCGGCTCTCCCGGGATCTTGTGTTGCGCTCGAGCGAGCAGTGAAAATCGCGCTCATCACTTCGTTTCCGCCCAGCCGCCATGCTCTCAACGAGTACGGCTTCCACGTGGCGGAACAACTGCGGCAAGAGCGCGCGGTTGATCTGACGGTGCTGGGCGATGATCTTTCCGAACCCGCCGATGAGCTGCCCGGTTTCAAGGTCACTCGTTGTTGGGGTTTCGGAAAGCCGGGCAATGTAGTCACTCTTCTCCGGGCCATCCGGCAGGTAAAACCCGACGTGGCCTGGTTCAATCTGGGTTTCGCCAGCTTCGGCGCCAGTCCCCTGCCGGCTGTGCTCGGTCTCTTGACCCCGGCTCTGACCCGGCTGAACGGAGTGTACTCGCACGTTACGCTTCACCAGTTGTTCGAGACCGTCAACCTGGAGGATGCCGCCGTTACCTCGCCCCGGCTGTACCGGGTCGGAGGCTGGCTGGCAACGCATATACTCTTGAGCGCGAACTCGCTCTCCGTACTCATGCCCGGCTATCGTCGAACGTTGGACGAGAAATACGGGCGCGGCCGGATCAACGTCCGCTCACATGGCATCTTTACCGGCATGCCGGATCCACCCGACTTCACACGGCGGGGAAACCCGACTCACCGCATTCTTGCGTTTGGAAAGTGGGGGACCTATAAGCGCCTCGAGTTGCTGATCGAGGCATTTAACCGGGTGGCGGCGAAGTTCCCCAACGTAAAACTGGTAATTGGTGGCGGCGATCATCCCAAGACTCCCGGCTATGTGGCCTCCATGGCGCAGCGCTTCGCGAACGATCGCATTTGCTTTCTGGGCTATGTGCCCGAGAAGTCCATCCCTGACTTGTTTCGTGATGCGAGCGTGGCGGTGATGCCGTACACGTCTTCGGCCGGCTCCAGCGGCGTGGCACACCTGGCGGCGCAGTACGGGGTTCCTGTCATCGCCTCCGGCATTGAGGACTTTCGCGACCTTGCGGAGCATGAGGGGATTGCCATGCGGTTCTTCACGCCAGGCGATGTGGAAAGCCTGGTCGACCAACTGCTCCTGGCATTGAATTCTCCGGATGAGCTGAAAGAGATGGCCCGCCAGAGTTACGAGGCTGGGGTAGCGATGAGCATGCCGCTCGTCGTGAAGGAATACATCCGGTCTTTCCGGCAGCACGAGCGTGTCAAGATCCTGCAATTGGCGGCCAGCCTGCGCCGCAGCGGTCAATCCCGCAGGTCGGACGAACTGGCTCGCACCGTAGGAGAGAAAATTCAAAAATGGCAGGAAGAAGACCAGATCTCCAGTCCCTCCTCCGCCTAGCCTTGCGCACCGCACGCGGTTCGTCGATCTCCTCCAAGCGAAGCCAAACCCGCTTCAATCCGTCGGAGGTAGTCCCGGCTATTTCTGATTCGGATTCTGGAGTTGCGAGTTCTGCGGCTGCGAGAAATCTACCGGCTGTGAGCTCGGCGTAGCCCTTCGGTCGGTTTCCGGAGTCGGCGGCGGCAAGGCGGGGAGAGCCGGGGCCCGCATCCCAATCGAAGGCACGGGCGTCGCATTCTGTTCGCTGCTGGCAGAGAGCGGGTCGCGATGCTTCAGTTCGATGGGTCGGTTGGCGCGGCGCTTCGCCGCTTGGGTCGCCTTCAGTGTAGCCTCTACATCCGACTGGTTGACGTCGGCCAGATTGTCGATCTTCCGTCCCTCCGCGTCACGGCGCGTGGCATAGCTCACTCGGGCTGTCGCGTCCCGCCCAGAGCGCGCCGCCTCGTAATACATTTCAGCGCTCTCCCGGTCACCCGCCAACTCCGCGATATAGCCCAGATTGTTCAGTGTGAACGCGTTTTGGGGGTCCCCGTGGTACGCCTGTAAGAAAAACCCCCGCGCCACCGACTGGTGGTTGTCGTTCAGGGCGGCCACTCCACGAAGATTGAGGCGGGCGGCCGTTGCCTCAACCCCTTCGCCGCGGGCAATCTGCTCGCTGACGGCCGCAGCGTTTGTTGCGGCCACCTCGCTGATCGGCCGGCCGCGCCACTTCACGCGCGGAGTCACCACCACCCGCCGCGTCGAATGCAGGCTGGCCGCCGCGGAGTAACATCGCAGCGCCCCCTCGATATCTCCAACTGCCTCCAACGCATAGCCGAGATTGTTAAGCAGAAACGGATCGTGTGGATGACGCGGCAGGGCGGATTGCAACAGGTTCCGGGCTTCAAACACCTGGCCTTGTTGCAGCAGCACGATCGCCCGCTCGTTGATCCTGCTGATCTCCTGATCGGAATTTTGGACTTGCTGGAACGCCTCATCCAGGGGCTTGCCCTTGAGGGCCGCCTCACTGGACTGGTCAATTACCGCATCCGTATGGTCCCGCGCTGCCAGCGCATAGTAGCGCAAGGCCCGATCGGCATCGCCCTCCAATTCGGCGACATACCCGAGATTATTCAGCGTGAACGGGTCGTCTGGATCCAGCAGGTAAGCGCGATAGAAAAGCCGCTTAGCTTTTTCCTGATGCCCGTGCTTGAGTTCGGCAACGCCGTCGCGGTTCAGCTTCTGGCTGGGTGTGGATACGGTGCGCTTTGGAAGGGAGACCTTCAAGTCGCGCCCGAATAACTGGCCTGGCCCGGCCAGTTGTATCGCAAGCAAAGCCGGCACCAGAGTTCTCACCTTGCTCAAATTCATAGCGTTATGCCGCCCGGGACTATGATGTCCGAAAGCCAGCCTTCGGTTGGACTACAGCAAAGACCCGATGCCTACAGCCCATCCGATAGCACTCCCCTGAGCATCCAAGAAACGATGGCAAAATTCCTCTGGACGATGCTCTTAATAGCCGGCTGCGCACAGGCGCAGGTTGCCGCGCCCGCCACACCCCCTGCCACGTCCGACGAAGGCGCCGCGCAACCAACGGCCGCGATTGCAGACAGTTCCTCATCGGCACTCACACCCGGCGGCAAAGTCAGTCTGATACGCGGCGTAGTGAAGCGGCTTGATCCGATCCACGATCAAATGTTGATTCACGCCTTCGGGGGCGGCGATATCCGGATTGCCTTTGATGCGCGAACTCAATTGCTCACTGAAACTACAAGCACGCCGTTGATCAGCATTCCGCTTGGATCCGTGGTGTCAGTCGATACCGTGATCGACCATGGCAAGCTGTTTGCCCGCTCCGTGCGCACCGGCACGTCCCATGTGGTTGAGTTGAATGGGCAGATCGTGCGATACGACGCGGCCAGGTCGCAACTCACGATGCGCGATCCCGCAAGCCCGGGGGATATCTCGCTGGGTATTACTCACGACACGACCATTGTCAATCGGGGCCAGTCCGTCTCGCCGCAAGCTTTGTCGCCGGGTATGCTGGTGCGGGTACAGTTCTCGTCCGCGCTAAAGGCGGCGAATCATGTTGAGATTCTCGCCGAACGTGGCAGTTCTTTCGCTTTTGAGGGTCGAATTGTCGCCGTGGACTTGCGCTCCCGCGTTCTGGCCTTGTCCAACAATTCCGATCAAAGCGTTCGCGAACTCGACATCGGGTCGCTGGACGACGCCAGTCTGGGTCTTTTGCGAGAGGGCGCCGACGTCAGCATTCAGGCTGATTTCGATGGAAACCGCTACCACGTTCGTACTGTCAGTCTGCTGTCATCCAAACCGTGAGTCTGTCGCCGCCCGCGAGTGCTCGACCGTAGGCTTCAAGAAGTCTCTATCTCGGCGAGTTTTTCCTGCAGGGCTCGCGCCACGTAGTAATCTCCGTCCCGAAACATGTAACGGACCGTGTGCCGGGCATAGCGCGTCAGGCTTCGCAGGTCGGTCTTGTGCCAACAGCACGAATTCATGTGGGGAGACAAACCGCAATAGAAACGGAATCGGAGGTGTGCGGATTCGGGCATCGTGAGCATGGCCGCGGCCATGCGGTGATTTCCCTCGATGATCGTCAGCGGGTGCCGATCATCGACGCCGATCAGCAGCACCGCATCGGGCACCTGGCTCCCGCGGAGATCGATTGCGATGGCTCCAAGTTTTTTCAGGAACTTGCTGGGCTGCCCACCAGCCAGTGCGGGTTCGATACGGGTTACCATTTCCGTGAGGTAGAATCCGCCGCCCGCAAAGCGCCTCCACTCGTTGCGTGGGAATACCTGCAGGCGCGTCAGGTCGCGCGCTGTCAGCTCAACCTCCCACCACTCCGTATCGGCGGGAAGTTCACGCCACATGCGCCCTCGCCGGCGGAACAGCAACGCGCGCCGGATGAAGTTTTCCTGCGCATGATCGAGATTGGACCGCTCGACAAGATGCTGGAAGTCGCGGCGATAGGGCTCAAACTCGGGATGATGGAACTCACTCCGTAAGAATTCCGCGACAACCTCCTCCTCCGGCACGGGCCGCAGGAGCCGCAAAGGCTCCGAAATCGCTGGAGAATGTTCTGCTCCCTCCCGCTCGAAAAAGAGCGGGACCGCGACCGCCACAAGCAATCCGCACATCACGAACAGTTGCACCCGAATCACCTGGAACAAGGAATCGTGATACCAGCAGATCCCTCCAGTCAGCAGGGCGCTCGCGGCCAACTGTACCCAGGCCGCGGTGCCAATGCGCCGCGAGATCTCGTACATCATGACAACCACCGCAATGCAATAGATTCCGGTCATGAACGCATAGTTCGTCAGAAGTGCCGAGAACGCCACCGTGCCCAGCAGAAAGGGCTTGCCGAGCAGCATGGTCCATACCCTCTCCGGCGCCAGTGCCACCGCGGCGACGAATGCGAAAGTGACAGTCCCCACCAGGAGCAACCCGGTGTACAGCACCGAGTTCCCGACCCGGCGATGGGCCTGACTGGCCGACACCGGAAACATGCTGCTCACGACCGACCACGACAACATGAAGACCACGCGCCCCACCAGAGCCACGGCCGCGTAGATTCCCGCTTCCGGCGGCGGGAAGAAATGCTTCACCAGCAGGATGTCAAGGTTGCTGAGAATCACCTGCCCAATGAAGTACAGCACGGCCTGCATGCCCTCGCCGAAAGGCGCGATCTTAATCAGTCCCTGGTTTACGCGGTATTGGGCTTCCGGCTTAGCCATGATGTAGGCAGCGACGATGGAAAGCAGCACCGCCGTCATCACACCCGTCACCCCCATCCTGAAATGCAGGAGGAGCAGGGCCCCGCCCAGCTTGACCGCCACTTCCACCACCACATTGATGGCGAGGCTGCGGAAGTCGCAGCAACCCTGCATCCTGCCGCGACGGACTCCCAGCGGGATATACACTCCAGCCGCAATGGCCAGCAACACCAGGTCATGCTGCGCCGGCAGGTTGAAATACGACTTGAGGTAGGCGCTGCCTGCGGCGAGTATTACGGCAATCCCCAGGCCGGCTTGCCAGGCCCTGCGCAGCAGGCTGGAGTAGATTTGCGCTCGGACCATCGTTTCGGAAGTCCGGGCGATAAATTTTGAAGTTATGATCTGGAACGATAAGGTGATCGCCGTCACCATCATGAGCAGCGTGTACAAAGCAGAGGCGTGGCCGAAACCCGACGCGCCTAACATCCGCGCCAGCAAAAGGTTGTAGAACAGGTTGGTTGCAGCCACCAGGGCCGTGCCCAGCAGCAGAATGACGCTGCCCCGCACTACGCGCCCACGCAAAGCTTGGCGGTCACCCGGGCTTGGCGTCACATTGATTTCCGCAAGCGTCGTCATAAAGATTTGCTGTCCTCAGGCAGTCGGCGCAAACGGAAACCCATGCGTCAAAAACTGAACTGGGCTTGAGGAACGATTTGGGTGTGCCCTTGTCCGGGGAAGTCGTAAAAGCTTTGCTGTGCCAGACCAAAAGAAAGTTTCATGGGATGACCGAGTGACCCCGTCTCCGCGCCCTGGCTCCCGCCCCAGCCCCGATCGCGCGTGTAGGAAATCATGATGCTCGACGCCACGTTGTCATAGGCATGAAAACTGCGTCCCGAAGACCAGGCGCCTGAGGCGGAGAGCGCCCAGCGCTCGTTGATCTCGTCATCCAGACTAAAGCGGGGACGCAGAGTTTGTGCGATCGCGGGCTGATCGTTTTGCACCCGCCACGCGCGCAGAAATTCCGCCACCACCGAGGCGCGCATGCGAAGCCCAAACCTGCGCTGCACCCCCGCATAGGAGATCGTCTGGTAGTACTCATCGACCGCCGGGCCGAAGAGCAGATCGACCGCGCTGTACCCAGTCAGCAGCGCGGTTTTGCCCCAGGGCCGGCCCACGCGGAAATCGACCGCCCCGGAAAATTGCCGGGAGTGCAGAGTCTGCTCCGTGAACGGGCCCGCCTCCCGAATTAAATTGCCGGAGAACGAGAGAAAATTGCCGATCGGGCTGCTGGCCACGTACACAAACTGGCGAAACAGGTTCTGATTCATGGCCGTCGCCGCCAGCGTGTCGCGCCGGATCGTGTACTGCAGGCCGGGCATGAAGCTCAGCTTCACATTGCCCACGTGCACCACCGGCGCCACGGAAATATTGAAGATCGTGTCGAACGTATCGCGGTCCTGAATCAGAAGCTCGCTCGGAAATGAGAAGCTGCCCTGCGCGTTGCGCTCCGCGACAAAGCCTTGAATCGGAGGCAACGAATCCGCACGGAATTGAAAGCGCGAATCGACGAAGGTTTCGATGGTACGCCGCGGGGGCGGCAACAAGGCCCCGGCGTTTTGCACGCCGAGCAGGCGGGCGTCCATTTGATAGATATTTTCGTCTTCAAACACCGCATCTACATGCGCGTCAGAACCCACGCTCATATGATCGGCGAGGGGGTGTCCCGCTTCTTCGGCCAGCTGAATTTCCGCAATGCGGGTATCTGCATCCTGAGGGTCCAGCTGGTTGGCGCGGACGAAGCTGGCCAGCGCGCGATCATCCTCGCCGCGCTGCCGGTAAAGGTTGCCCTGGGTAACCTGAAAGTCAAAGTTGTTTTTGCGTTCCGCATCGCCGGAGGCGCTGTCCAATTGCAATTCCGCGCTGCGGGTATCGCCCAGCGCCAGCGATGCATTTGCCAGACCGATCGCGACTGCGGTGTCATCGGCACCCAGCGCACGCGCACGCCCATACATGCTCTGGGCCAGCGGATACTCGTGGATGTCCATCAGGACGTCCGCCGCGTTCAGGTAGTCTTCCGCCGAGGTCACATCCGTAGGCGCGACTCTGGCCTCGGCAAAGCCCAGCGCCACTTGTTGTTGCGCGTCCGATGCTTTGCCTTCTTCCGCAAACAGACGGCCCAAGGCTAGCCGGACCTGGAGGCGATCTTCGTCGGAACTCTCCAGCGCCTGCGAGTACCTGGTCATGGCCTGATCGCGACGGCCCAGAATGCGCAGGGCGTCGGCGGTCACCAGCAGGATTTTGTAATCCTTCCCGCCAGCCTCCGCCGAATCAATCGCCTGCATGGCTTCGGAAGAATGCCCGAGCTTGGCCTCGCATCTTGCCAGCTGCGCCAAAATCATGGGTTCGCCCGGCGCCATCGCGAGCGCGCTGTGCAGAGTTTCAGCCGCGTTCGCATACTGGCGCGCCCGGTATTGCACATCGGCGAGTGCGATGTAGGTAGTCGAATTATTGGGATTCAGTTTAAGAGCTTTCTGGTACTCGCTCTCGGCGGAAGCCAGAATGGCTCGCTGGCGGTAGCCCTCCGCTTTGACCAGATGCAGGCTCTCGGAGTCGGGGAGCAAGCGGGTGGCGATTTCAGCCTCTTTCAGCGCTGCCGTGGAACGCCGTAACTGGAGCAGGGCATAGGCAAGTCCGAGGTGCGCTTCGCCATACTGCGGGTTCAACGTCAGGGCTTTGCGGAAGTCCTGCTCCGCCTTGGCGGCCAGGCGCATGTCGTTGTACACAAAACCCCGGTTCATGTAGCCCACCGCTATCGTGGGATCGATCTCCAGAGCGTGTGTGAAGTCATCGACGGCGGCCTGGTATTCGTTGTGATCGGCGTGCACATAGCCCGAAATCAGGGGCAGATCGCGATCGCGTTCCAGCACGGGCTCAAAGCGGTCGACGATCTTCATCGCTTCATCGAGGCGCTTCAAAAACAAAAGATCATAAGCAAGATAGTCGACCGCCTCGCGATCCTTCGGCATTTTCTGGATTACCTGATACCCGAGAGCGGCCGACTCCGCGTAGTTTCCGGTCATGGTCAGGTACCGCTCATGCTCGCGCATGACTTGCGGATCTTGCCGCACTGCATCCGAGGCGCGCGCCAGCCACTCTTTGGCCTGAGGGAGTTGGTGTGCTTCGAGCGCCGCATTCATTGCTCCGGAAAAGATCAGCGGATTGCCCGGCGACCTTTTGAAGGCCCGCTCGTAATTCTGCTGCGCTTCTGGAAATCGACGATCGGAGCTATACAGATCGCCGAGAGCCAGATATGGGGCGTAGTCATCGGGATGCTGTTTGGCAAGTTCCAGGAAGTAGCCGCCGGCAGCCTCGGAGTCACCCATCTCGCGCGACAGGAATCCGAGCGCGCCCAATGCGGCTGCATTCGAGGAATCGATGGCCAGGACCTCAAGGTACGTCTTCCGCGCTTCTTCGTTTCGATCCGTTTTCCAGAGAAGATTGGCGTAGTTGAGAAGCAGCACCGCGTTGCGCGGCTCGAGTTGGAGGGCCTCTTTTAAATCCTTTTCAGCGGAATCGACATTGCCTGCCGCTACTTCGGTGGCGGCGCGCACTCGCAGAAAGTCAGGCCGGGCCGGGCCGGTTATATCGATGGCGCGGATCGCGTTGGCCGCGTCTGTGGAAACGCGTTCCGCGTTGGCGGCGTCGCCGGCATCGCGGTAAATCCGGGAAAGATCTACGCGCAACGAAATTGGATAGAGAACCCCTTCTGGCACGCCTTCGGGAAGATGCTGCAGTGCGGCCTCGTACTCGCGGATCGCGTCCTGGTTGCGATGCTGGGCCGCATCCAGCCGTCCCCGCAAGGCATATACGCGGTAATGCTCGGGCTTTAGCGTTGCGGCTTGGTTGAGAAGCGCCGTGGCTTTGTCGAAACTTCCTGCATTGAGCATGGCTTGCGCGGCATTGAGTTGGATTTCAATGTCCCGGGGCGCCCGGCGCGCCGCTACTTCATAATTGCGCGCCGCGGCGCGAAGGTTGCCGGCCAGCGCGTAGGAATATCCCAGTTCGGCGAGCGTGCCCGCGTCTTTCGCCTGCAAGTCTTCCAGGATGCGGATCGCCTCCGCGTACTGGCCCGTGTCGCGGTAGTAAGACGCAACCGCCCGCAGCACCTCGGGATTCGTCGGAGCCGAACGGCGCGCGCGCTCCAGCATCTTGTGGGCTGAGTCGCTATCCCCGGTTCGCTCGTAGGCGCGGGCGAGCAGAAGTTCGGTTCGCGCCGACCCTTTTACCGCTTCCGAGCGTTGCAGATACTCAATGGCTCGTTTCGGGTCGGTGGGGAGCAACAGTTCGCCTGCGAGTTGGAGGTCCGCATCGCTTTTGGGATTCGCAGCTAGGGCCTCTTCCAGAGTTGCCTGCGCCTCCGCGGTGCGCCCCATCCGGGCATAGGTCTGCGCCAGGCCGGAAAGCCCTTCCACCGAAGATGGCCGCAGCGCGAGACCCCGGCGATAGGCGTCGACGGAAAGCGAATACTGTCCGCTCAGCCGGGAGGCGTACGCCAGCGTAAACCAGAGATCAGGATTCTGCGGAGCGGCGTTCACGGCGCGCTGGGCGTGCAGAGTGGCTCCTGCCGCGTCTCCGTGTTGCAGATCAGTCTGCGCGGCACGGGCCTCGCGCGCCACTTCAATGCTCGCGCCCCAGCCCATCCCAGTTTCGTTGCTGGCGGGCGCGGCCTTCTTTTTCGAATTCGAAGGCGCGGACGAAGGGGATGAGGTTTGACCGTTCACATCAAAGGTTTGGGCAGCACTGGTGGTGGCCACAATGGTGGTGGCCACAATAAGGATGGCAAGCCGCATCCAGCCTCGGAACGCCGAACCTCTGAACCCTGATTGCACCATCTTCATCCTTGCCCGGCCTCTTGGTCGGATAGTCCGGCTGGTGGGTAAGGTACACAGCTGACCTTCCGATGTCGCTGAGATGCAAAACACTCCCGCTGTGGTTGGGCACCTTTGCAAGCGGTGACGCGGGCGTTCCCGAAAATACGTACCAACCATTGGCCGGTTCCCGGGAATCAAACTCTGCGACTCAATGAGAGACCGTCAGCCAACATTTGTGCTTCCGCCTGAGGCCAGCATCTGGCAGCGTCCCATTCCCCTGGCTGCCATCATTTTGCTGGCGCTCGCGATTCACGGGCCGCTGCTGGTCATGCAGTTGCCGGCAACTACCTCCTATGACGCAAACCTGCACATCTTTTTTGCGTCGCACTATGCTCATCACTGGTTCCATCCCTGGAACGTAAAGTGGTTTGCCGGCTTCTCCCAAACCACCTATCCCCCTCTGACCCACCAATGGATTGCCTTGCTCTCCTATGTCGTTGGGCTCACCGAGGCCTTCATGCTGGTGCAGTTGGCCGCAGTCGTCCTGCTGGCGGTGGGCGCCTACCGGTTCGCGCAACTTTGGGTGGATGACCGTGCCGCCAGCTATGCGGGAGTGCTGGCCGTGTTCGCGGGCAGCATTGCATTTCTGGTGTATTCGGCCGGGCAGTTGCCTACCACCATGTCAGCGTCTTTGTACTTTTTGGCCCTGCCTTATTTCTATTCGTGGTGCGTATCGGCCAGTTGGCGCTCTCTGCTGAAGGGTATGGCTCTGGCGCTGGCCGCCGCTTCGGCGCATCACGTCACGCTCATCTTCGGCTCGGTCCTGTTTGCCGTGCCCGTCCTTTGGCTGGCGTGGTATGACGGTCGCGAGAAGGAGCAGCCCGGCGCCCCCATCCTCGGGCGCGGCTTCATCTTCGCCGCGATTGCCGCCATTGGGGTTGGTGTCGTCCTGCTGCCCTACTGGATTGCCATCATCCGGCATCCCATCGAGCAGATGCCGATTCCGCACGCCAGCCGTTCGAACTTCCTGATGAATTGGATTTACGGAATGAATTACTTCATCGTGCCGTATGGTGCCTTGATCCTGGCGCTGCCTTTCATTGTGATCAAAGGTGCTTCGAATCCTCGTTTGCGAGTTCTGCTGCTTGCGTTCTGGGTTACGTTCCTGATCGCTCTGGGTGGCACAACGCCGGTTCCGCGCTGGATCTTCGGACGGGCCTTTGAAATTCTCACCTACGAGCGCTTCACGCTGTGGGCGACCGTTCTGGCACTGCCCATTGTGGGATTGTTAGTGGCACAAGTGATCGACCGCTTCCCCCGCTGGGGGGCGATTGCCGTCAGTACCTCCGCCATTGCCAGCCTGGCGCTGGCGCTGGGTTGGCTGGTCTGGAGTCCGTTTCGAACCTCTAGTTCGCTCAATGTAGATTCAGTCGTGGCATTCCTGAATCGCGATGGCCACGATCAATACCGCTACCTCACGCTTGGCTTCGGCAATGCCCTCCCCAAAGTGTCAACCTATGCCACCGCCGGCAGCGTGGACGGCGAGTACAATTCAGCCCGCCTGCTGCCCGAGATGACCCGCTACGGCGCAGCGCAATTGACCAACGCGAAGTTCTTTGGCGTGGCCGGCATGGATTCACTCCGCGCCATGCTGCAGCATGCCAATCACTATGGGCTGAAATTTATTTTCGTTCACGATCCGTTCTACGAGCCTCTTCTGGTCTTTGGGGGGTGGCGCCAGGTCGAGAGCTACGACACCGGCGCCATCACCGTTTGGTCCAAGGATGACGCGCCTCCCGCGCGCACCATCCCGTCAGATGCCATGCCCAGGCCCTGGGAAGGGTGGATGTGGGGCATCCTGCCCATCGGCAGCAGTTTCCTGGCAATTCTGTTCTTGTGTTTGCTAGGTGAGCCGCGCCGCACCCAATTCGAGTCGCTGCGCGTGCAGCAGGAAGAGATCGCGCTTTCGAGGGAAACGACGGAAGGCGTTTATGCCGGCGGAGATACCCTCATCGAGGTGCGCTCATGAAGTGGGGGCTGGTCACTTTTCTCGGCATCGCTACGGCGCTTCTGGTTGGCTTCGCCTGGGTGCAGTCCGGAGGACTGAAGCAGCATGCCATGTTCTCCGCGGTAACTCCCGAAGAGGCGGTGCAGGCTTTAATGAGCCAGATTCAGGCGCACAACTACCAGCAGGCGTACGCTTCTCTCGATCCCAGCAGCGATACCGATCTTGCATCTTTCATTCGCGATGTGGCGGGAAGCGACGGCAGCTTGCGCACCTACTCCTCGCTGCAGGCCGCCGAGGTTTCTCCGTTGCACGCCGATGGTGACCAGGCTCTGATGCGTGTCCGGATGAATTGGTCGAGCGCTCTGGGCTCGCTCGATGATGTCCGGGATCTGCGCGTGCTCCACGATGGTTCAGTCTGGCGTGTGGTGTGGCCGAAACCGCCGTTTTCCACGGTGCCGCCGCAGGTGGTGTCGGTGAACTACTTGAGATGGGACGTCATCGGCCGCAACACATCGCAGACCTGGGGCGCGCAGGACGTAGACTCGCCGAAAGTGCGCATCACATCGATGAACGCGATCTCCCGCCCCGGCCGCGTGGTGATTCTCGGGGAGGTCGAGAATGAAGACACGGTGCCCGCATATTTGAACGTGAACGCGACGCTGCTGAAGGCGGATGGCTCGCCCATCGAGGAAGAAGGCAGCTTTGATCTGATCTCGCACGTGCTGCTCCCCAAGCAGGTTTCGCCTTTTCGCATCGACTTTCCGGGAGTTCGTATGGATGCGGTAAAGAGTGTGCGCATGGACGCCCGCGCTCTGCTGGTCCCGGCCAGCGCCGATCCGGTGATTGCGGTCAGCGACCAGGCCTTGAGCAAAGACGGACTGAACCGGAACGTGTTGAAGGGCGAACTCGTGAATCAAAGCGGCCGCCCCGTGAACATCGCGCAGGTGCTCGCCGCCTACTACGACAACTCCGGGAAAGTAATCTGGGTCTCCGACGGTTATGTGGATCAGGCGCTCATGCCGCAGGTGCTGGTACCGTTTGCCGTCGACATCCCGGATGACATCGCGGGCAGGCTGAAGACCTATCGCGTCATCGTCAATCATTATTCGCGGTTGAGCAATTAGCATGCAGCGCACTATCCCTGGCCATTTCGCATTTTGCAAGCGCATCGCCGGACTGGCCCTGTTGTGCGTACTGCCGGGTTGGGCCTGGGCTGCGGAACTGCATGTGCCCGCCACGGTCGAGGCAGGCCAGGGCTTTTCCATTTCCACCGCGGGCTCCGGGCAAGCCATTTTTTATCTCGTAGGGCCTGACCATGTTCTGAAACGGACAGTGAGCCTGGGGAACGATCTGCAGATTCAAGCCAGCGATGTGCGCGCCGCGGGCCGCTACCAGGCGATCCTCTGCGATCCGGCATGCACTTCCGCAACCTTCGAGGTAACGGCTGCGCCGCCGGCGCACCTGAGTTTCTTTCTGCATCCTTCGCGGGTGCCCGTCTCCACTCCCGATTCGATTGATGCCGCCGCGTTTGTGTTTGACCGGTATTTCAACCTGGTTTTGACTCCGGCTGCCGTGGATTTCCGCATCACTCCGGCTAGCGGGGCGGGGTTCTCGCGCCAAGGCGTCACGCGGGACGGTGTGACCTGGATGCATATGGGTTCGACGCTCCATGAAGGACCAGTTCAGGTGACCGCGACGGTAGGCAACGTGGAAGAAAAGCGTGTGATTCAGCAGGTCGCCGCGGAAGCCTGCGGATTGCGCATGAAAGCCCTGACCAGCGCGAATACGGTGACTCTGGAAACCGATCCTGTCCGCGATTGCAGCGGCAATGCTCTTCCCGATGGCACGGTGGTTTCATTTACCAAGGTCGATAAAGCGGGCAAGAGCACGGTCGACACACCGATCAAAAAAGGGATCGCGCGCGTGCAATTCAGCCTGCACGGGCCGGCACAGATCAGCGTTGCGTGCGGCGTTGCGCTGGGCAATGAACTTGCCCTCAACGGAAAACTATGAAGAGCATGGCGGAAGGGACACTCGCGTTCAGGAACATTTCGCCGGGCTTCGTGAAAGCCGGCTTCGTCAAAGCCGGGATGGTCAAAGCTGCGATCTTCGTGATGACCGTTTGTGTCGTGGGATGCGCCCAATCTGCGCCCGCGGTTCAACTTCCTCAGGTTCACCTTGACGCCGCCCGGCTTACCCCGCGTCCCATCGAGGAACTCACCGGAACCACGGTAGCGCGTCATTACGCACTGGCATGGCGCAATCTTGCCGTGGCTTTGGAAACCAATCAGGCCGAGGGGCTCGGCGACGAGTTCACCGGATTCGCTCAAGACCGCCTGAAGCAGAGAATCGGCGAGCAGAAACAAACCGGCGTTCACGTCCGGATCGTCGATCACGGCCACCGCCTGAAAGCTGTGTTTTATTCCTCCGATGGGGCGGCCATGCAGCTTCTCGATCAAGCCCAGTTGGAGATTCAGACCTTCGATGGAGACAAGTTGCTCGATACCCAGAATGCGCCCCATGAGTACATCGTTCTAATGACCCCCGGTGCAGATCGCTGGTACGTTCGCGATCTCGAGGAAGTCTCTGCCAAAACTTTCTGAGGTCGGCTGCAAACGCTTGCCCCAAAACAACTCTCGGCAGCGCCGTCTCATCGTAAACAGAGCCGGAAATCGAGCATGAAACTTTACCAGTTTGTCTTGGCGTGGGTTGTGATCGTGAGCTCGATTCCGAGCGCGTGCACTCACCCCAACTCGCGCAATCTTGCGCTCAAGGATATCCCCGGCGCGCCGGGCAACCCCAGGATTCTCGCGGACTACCAGCCCTGGTTCGGCGATCCGCAGCACATCGACGTTGGTTACAGCAGCCAGGATCCAAACGTCCTGCGCAAGCAGATTGAGAATGCTCGCAACCTGGGCATCTATGCCTTCGTGGTGGATTGGTACGGCGCTCGCCGGCCCTTTCTCGACCGGAGCACTGCGCTACTCCAGCGAATTGCCAGCGAGCAGCACTTCCACATCGCGCTCATGTACGACGAAACCCAGGATGACAACGGGCACGCGACCGAAGACGCCATGGAAGCGATGGAGTTGGCTTACCAGAAATACATCGGGCCCGGCGCTCCAGGACGCGATGCCTACCTGTTGTACCAGGGGCGGCCCGTCATCTTTGTTTTTCCCAAGCGCGGCCACACCGATTGGGACCAGGTGCGCCAGCAGGTGAACCAGTGGGAATCGCCGCCAATCTTACTGTATGAGGATGACCCGCCAACCCAGTACGCCAAAGCCTTCGACGGCGAATACGCCTGGGTATTTCCCGGGCACAAGGGGTGGTCCGCGGGCGGCCAGGCGTGGGGCGAAGACTATCTGAGCGAGTTCTATGCGAAGATGCGAAGCAAACACCCCAACGAGGTCACCGTGGGCGGAGTGTGGCCGGGCTTCAACGATGCCAAGGCCTCCTGGAGCCTCAACCGGCACATCGATGGAAGGTGCGGAAAAACCTTTGAAGATACCCTGCGCCTATTCCAGGAAAACAACGCCGCGCGCCCCATTCCGTTTGTTCTGATTGCCACCTGGAACGACTACGAAGAGGGAACCGCGATTGAGCGCGGCCTGCCGCACTGTGACGAACCGAAAACGGCTAGCAATCACGGAGGACAACCATGACGAGAACGAGAGAACGCGCGGCCGCAATGTTCGAGACGCTGGCGGTGTTGCATCTCAATGGTCTGAAACCCGCCGGGCAGCCGTCCGAATTCAGCCCGCAGATCGAGCGCGTGCTTGCGGCATTGCAGCACATGCCCAGGGAGGAGTGGCATGAGTTTTTCCGCTTTGCCGAGCTGCAGCGGGTATGCCTTCGCACCTTGCAGCTGGTTGAAAAATGGGCTGAAAATGGTGCGGCCGCGCCGGGGTTGGTTGGACCTGACGGTCTCGAGGATCGGGCGCGAATCGAGCAACGGCAGATCGGACACGCGCTTGCGGTTTTGGATAAAGTTGTGCGCGCCCTCGAACTTACCGGGCACTCCCCCATCGTAATCAAGACCCTCGATCACTGGCCCGATATAGGCAGCGATCTTGATCTCTTCATCGCCGCCACCGAAGCCGATACCGTGCGCGTGATGCAGAGCGAGCTGCAAGCCGAAGTGCAGCAGCAGAGTTGGGGTGATCGCTTGGCGCACAAATGGAACTTCCGCATTCCGGAACTTCCCCAGCTAGTAGAGATCCATGTAGGTTGCCTTGGACAGACCGGAGAACAAAACGCGCTCCCTGCCTTCCTGGAAGAAACCAGCGTGCTGCGCGACGTTGGTCCTTTTCGTTTTCGCGTTCCGGCAGCAGAGGAGCAAGTCGCGCTCGCGACTCTGCAACGGATGTATCGCCATTTCTACATTCGTTTCACTGACTTGCTGAACCTTACGGGGCTGGTGCGGGGAGGCCATCTCGATTTCACTCGGCTGCGCACCTCCGCCAAGCGCTGGTCGATCTGGCCAGGAGTAGCGACCTTGCTGAAGATTGCTTCAGACTACAACGAGCGCGCGGGCGTAGGCCCGCTCCCGCTGCCAGAGTTCGTGGTGCGCTCGGCGCGTTTCGGGGCCAACGTCACCTACGTGGGGGAACAGTTCTTACGGGTGCCCATGCTGCCGCAGGGTTCGCAACTGTTCCTGCAGCAACTAATCGGAACGGGTGCGGCGCGACACTTTCGCGCCGCGGCTCGCTTGTCTCTATTGCCGGCACTGGCGGCTGCCGCATTCGTCAATCTGCGGATTACGGGGGACGACAAGGGGATTTGGTAGGTTTGCAGTTCCGTGGTGCGAGTACCAGGTCTTCGGCACCACTCACGACGAGGTTCAATCGACTCAAGCCCACTTCCGCATCCAGAAGCTGGAGGGCCATATGTGCTCGCCATCGCGGGTGGGAAGAAAGTGCCGCTTTCTTGGCGGCACGTTGTATTCGAAGGCATGTGCCAAACTCTGATGCAAAATCGGCATTGTGGCTTAGGAATTTCTTAGATGTCCGCGATTTCAGTGAGCTGTCGAGGACCGTGGACGTACATCCGCAACGACACCAGGAAGCTTCGGGCAAACCCCGATTTTGCTTTGCCAGAGTCCTTAGATCCGACCGGAGAATGCCTTCGGTTCGAAGGGCGACAGCGAGCTGGTCGATGGCAATCTACGCCAACCGGGACTCCCAAATACGGTGTCCACTCGATAGACGGAGGTGCCCGCCCACCGTAAGGTAAAGACGCATGGATATGTTCATGAATCTGTGTTTTGCGCGAGTGCTCGGTACAGGCCCATCCGGTTCGTTATCACAGGAGACCCCGTGACTGGGCCCAACCTCACCATGTCTGCTGAATCGGCAACGGGAGTTCAAGAGGCCAAGGTAGCCACGCCTCAGATTCGCGAAGTGCGGATCCGCGCGATTCCACAACCGGTCTTATCCCCCAGTGCATTTACGCTTAGCGATTCCTGGGAGCGTTCCGGGGGTTCGAGAACGAGGAGCGCCCTGGGCTCCATCCTGGCGCACCTGCTGGTCATTGCGGCCATCGTTGCCTTCACGCTGATGCCGCACGCTGTGCGATCCGAGGCAAAACCGATTGACAGAGTCACGCTGATCGCACCTTCCCTCGAATCCTACGCACTGCCAATCTCGACCAAGCAGGCGGGAGGGGGCGGAGGGGGCGGAGATCGCGACAAGATCGAAGCGCCGCGAGGCAAGCTTCCTCGATTCGCCAAGGAACAGATCACACCTCCACAGATCGTAGTACGCAACGAACTTCCGAAGCTTGCGGTCGAACCGACGGTGGTCGCGCCGCCGGTGATCCAGATGACCGCACCCGCGCCGAACCTGGGAGTTCCGTCCGCATCGGTTCTACCGAGTTTCGTCGCGTCCAACGGGACCGGGTCGGGCGGCGGTATTGGGTCGGGCTCAGGCGGTGGCGTTGGCGTGGGCGCCGGCCCTGGTGTAGGCGAAGGTTCCGGAGGCGGCATTGGCGGAGGGACATACAAGGTAGGAGGATCTGTGCTGGCGCCGCGTCCGTTGGCCACGCCCGATCCGGAGTACACCGAACAAGCACGCGAAGCCAAGTTACAAGGTGTCTGCGTCCTTGGGCTGATTGTGGGCGTAGACGGAAAACCACGGGATATTCGCGTGATCCGAAAATTAGGCATGGGTCTGGACGAAAAGGCGGTGGCCGCCATCGGTCAATGGACATTTGCACCTGCAACCAAAGATGGCACACCGGTGCCGGTGCAGATCAGCGTGCAGGTACGTTTCAAGCTGAATTGAGCAGAATGCCCGAGCACAGGCCGTGCCTTATACGGCCTCTACGATATTGTTGCGCACAGCATAGCGCACCAACCCGGCCACCGAATGGATATCGAGCTTGTGCATCACATTGGTGCGGTGAGTCTCGATGGTCTTAACGCTCAGGTTCAACATTGCCGCCACTTCTTTGCTGCTATTTCCTTCCGCCAGCAACTGCACCACCTCGCGTTCCCGCGCAGTCAAACGACCTTTGACGGAATTGCCGGGATCGACGTTGCGATGCAGATATCCATCCAGCATCATCTTCGCGGCACGGGCCGTGAAGAAGGTGGCCCGCCTCTGCAAGGCCTCAACTGCCAGCACCAGGTTTGGTCCCGCGTCGGCTTTCATAATAAATCCCCGCGCTCCTGCTTCGAGTACCTGGCGGATCAATTCGTCCGACTCATAGACCGTGAGGATAAGTATCGGCGTTCCCGGTCTGGCCTTGAGAATCTGCCGCGCGGCATCCATCCCATTCAACATCGGCATGGCTACGTCCAACACCACCAGGTCGGGCCTCAATTCCTCGACTTTGGCCACTGCTTCTCGACCATCCCGAGCTTCGCCGCAGACGGACCATCCGGGGTGAGCTTCCAGCATCGTGCGAATGCCGCAGCGCACGATATCGTGGTCATCCGCAATCAGTATTCGAAATGACTTCGCAGTCCGGCCTTCATTGCCGATTTGATTGGGTGCAGGCCGCGCTGCAATAGGCGCCATCCAGGCATCTTGCGGGATTTGCTCACTGCGGAGAAGTGATCTGCCCTCACTGCCAATGGGAACGTGCTCGGGAACTACGCGATTATTACTACTCTGAGGCATAAATAAAACCTAACATCAGGCCTTTTCCTATGCTGGTCAATAGTAGACAGTAACGTTTCTACGGCGATTCAACGCGGCAGGTCAGGAAAGAAGACCACGCAATTGGAAAGGTGATCAATATTGTGCAGCTTTTCCCTGAGGTCCAAGGTAGCTTTCCCTTACGGGACAATCGTATGGGACTCAAATGTACGGGACTCAAAGATCGTAGCTGCCTGCAGGACGCTCTCATCAGCGGTGAACTACGGGCTCGCCCTCACCGGATGCGAAATCTGGCAGCCGAAAACGAGGCTCTGCGAATCCTTGCGCGAATGATGGCCAATTCTCCCAGGCAATTGTTAGACAGACTTCTTCAGTTTGCCTTGGAGCTTTGCGGCGCGGGCACAGCCGGCATCAGCCTGGTCGAAACCGTCCCCGGGGGCGAACCAATCTTTCATTGGACAAACGTGGCAGGAGTACTCAAAGACCAGGCGGGCGGTTTCACGTCGCGCAGCTTCAGGCCTTGCGGAGTGTCTCTCGAGCGCAATTCTCCGCAACCGTTCTTATATCCCGCAAGACATTTCCGCTATCTCAACCAGGTCGCGGTTCCGATAGTCGAAGCTTTGGTGATTCCTCTCATCGGTGCAGGTCCGGTCAGCGCGATCTGGCTTTTTTCTCACGAGGAAGGCCTCGTTTTCGATTCCGAAGACCTTCGCATGATGATGGATCTGGCTGACTTTACGAGCTCTGCCCTCCGCCTGATTCAACTCATGGATGCAGAGCGGTCAGCCCAATACGATGCGGCTATTGAAATTGCAAGACAGACTACCGAACTACAAGCGCAAGTTGCGGAGCGCAAACTTGCAGAGGAAAGCCTGGTCGAGCTCACTGCCAGGTTGCTCCAGTTGCGGGACGAGGAACAAAGGCGCGTGGCTCGTGAGTTGCATGACAGTGTGGGCCAATTACTCGTCGCTATGTCCATGAACCACCGTCGAATATTGGAAGAGAAGCATCTGAGTCTCCCGGCTGCGCGGGCCATCTCTGAGAACACGGCGCTGCTGGCGCAAGTTTCCAGGGAAGTTCGCACCATCTCCCATCTGCTGCACCCGCCGCTCCTGGATGAGGTTGGAGTCGCACCGGGCGTGCGGGAATTCCTCGAAGGGTTCGCCCAGCGCAGCACGATGAAAGTTCGGTTTGAGATCGCGCAGGATTTCGGGCGATTGCCCCGCGACCTGGAGACCGCTCTCTTTCGTATCGTGCAAGAAGGCCTTACGAACGTTCACCGGCACTCCGGGAGCGGGACTGTGACCATTCGCATTGTGCGCACTTCAGACGAGGTTTCGGTGGAAATCGCAGATGCAGGACGGGGCATTGCAAAGGAGAAGATCTTTGAGATTGAAGCTGGCCGGGCGTCCGGTGTCGGCCTTCGCGGGATGCGAGAACGCGTCCGGCAACTCGGCGGCAGCTTTGAGATTCACTCTACCAACAAGGGCACGGTCGTGGTGACCCGGCTGCCCTTGGACCAATCGACGGAAACAGGTAGCGATGACTTTGTTGTGCCTTCTCCACTGCTTGTCACAACATCCGGTTTGTCAAATCAGGAGCAGGCGGCAAGGTAAAGTGCCTCGCATCGGAGCAAACCCCGAATCACCGCGACATTCCTCCGGCCGCGCACGAACCACAGTCCGCACCCTTTCCCCGCCCAGTTCCGAAGAAACAATCCAGTCAACACGCACGTATCCGTGGCGCATGCATCCCTAAGCTGTAACCTTGGCGACCCCAGCACGGTTGATTGGCTCTAGCCGTGGCGTGGGTTTTTCGCGAGAGCACGTTCACTTCAGCCGTGGTCCCTCGGGGGCGCATTCGAACGAAACTTCTGGCTTCCAGCAAGATGTACACAACCCTTCTTAGCATTCTTACAACTAAAAGACGCGCCACGATTTTAGATTTTGCTCAGAAAAGGAATAGTCGCCACTAGGCCACGGAGAAAGTCTCTGGATGACTCTCGACGGGCGTTTCTCGCAGTTAGAGATCCCAGAGTGAGCGGTGCTAAATAAACATGCGATGGCGGATGCTGGCGATTTGTTCCCCTGAGAATCGACAGGTGGTGGAAAGCGCCATCACCGCATGGTCGCTCGAGGTGTGTTGGTGCCCAACCCTGCTGAACGCTCGCCGAGGCCTGCGGCGGGGGAACCACGCACTGGTGCTCTGCGATGCGGAGCTTCCAGACGGGACATATCAGGACGTAATAAAGTTGCTAGCGCCCGAGCTTGATCAGATCCGGGTGATTGTCCTGTCAGAGTCGCCCTCGGAGGATTGCTACCACCAGGCGATCGGGATGGGGGCATTCGATGTGATCTCCACTCCCTGCGGACGGACCGATGTTCAGTGGATCATCATGCAGGCCCTCCAGAGTCACCCCGCGACCGCCGGTCGGAGAAAGCCCGAACCACGAGAAGACCCCCGTTCACTTGCGTTTGCGTGACGCTTGATTAGAGCCAGTGTAGCCCTAGCTCCCACAAACCTGCCGCTCCACAACTCTTATAGTTATTGCTAACAAACCAACCATCTTGGTACTCGCTTTCATCCAAATTCAGCCTATCTGTGTGGGAGTGGCTCGCTAATGAAATTTCGATATACATCCTGGGTGACGTTGCTGTCGGCTGCATTCACTCTTGCGCTGGCCGGTTGCCGGGGAGTTGTGGAGCCCATGCCTGCGGGTTCTACAATACCCGTGACCGTGACCATGGCGGGGGCAGGCGCAGGAACCGTTACCAGCACTCCGGCTGGAATCAACTGTCCGACAACTTGCTCTGCGAGTTTTCCGCAGAATACCCAGGTCACACTGAGCGAAACTCCCGCAGCCAACAATACTTTTACGGGTTGGAGTGGAGCCTGCTCCGGAGCCACAACCTGCACGGTTCTGCTGACCGCAGCGGAAGCCGTGACCGCGATTTTCGGCATCTCGTCTCCCAGTTACACATTCACCGTAGCCATGGCAGGGGCGGGCACCGGAACCGTCACCAGCACCCCGGCCGGAATCAACTGTCCGACAACTTGCTCCGCTAGTTTTCCGCAGAATACCCAGGTCACACTCAGCGAGACTCCCGCAGCCAATAGTAGTTTTACAGGTTGGTCCGGCGCGTGCACAGGAGCGGCAACCTGCAGCGTCCTGGTGAACGCAACCGAAGCTGTGACCGCGACCTTCGGCCCCGCTAACATTTATGCTGCCCTGAATCACATCATTCTCTTCGCGCAGGAGAACCGGTCTTTAGATTCCTACTTTGGCGCCATGCTGGGATACTGGTCGGCGAATGGATATGGCACCAACGGTCAGACCTTCAACGGCCTGCCGCAATTCAACCCCGGGGGCGTCCCGCCTACGAACCCGGGCTGCGATCCGACGGTTACCGACGGGACATGCAGTCCGAACCCCGCCTATCCCGTGACCTCCTTTCATTTCGCATCCGAGTGTCAGGAAGAGCCGAGCCCTTTCTGGAACGAAGCCCACAACGACTGGGACTACACCAACCAGGCCGATCAACCCGCCGAAAATCCTCCGCCGCTGAACGGATTCGTTTTCACCGCCGCCTATGACGCCCAATCGAGTTTACTGATGGATGTTAACGGCGTACGTGCCATGGGGTACTTTGACTGGACGGACCTGAATTACTACTACTTCATGGCCTCCAATTTTGGCACCTCGGACACCTGGTTTGCTCCCCTGATGGATCGAACCCAGCTCAATCGCATGTACATGCTGGCGGCTACTTCCGCCGGACACGCGTATCCCCTGGCAGCTCCGGAGGGCCCACTCTCCAGCGAAACTATTTTTGAGGCCCTGCAGAATGCCGGCATCACCTGGAAGATTTACGTCAACTCGGAAGACACGGTGAATCCGACGACGGGCGCGGCCTGTAACAACGATATTTCGGACACGAACGCGGAATGCCTGATTGGAAGTTCTTATATCAACATGTTCACTTACGAACAGACGATCATCGATAGCGCTGGCCATGACCCGGACTTGTTGCAAAACATAGTTCCGGTGACGCAATTTGCGGTCGACGCAGCCAACGGGACGTTGCCCCAATTCGCCCTGATTGAGCCAGCCTCCGCCTCCTCGCTCGATGAACACCCCAACGATCTCGATACTTCTAATCCAGCCGATGTCCAGGCCGGAGCCAACTACGCAGCCGGTTTGATCAACGCCCTCATGACCAGCCCCAGTTGGACCGATTCCGCCATGATTTTCACCTACGACGAATGGGGTGGCTTTTACGACCACGTGCCGCCGCAACCGGCGACGCCCCCCGGGGACTTTCTCTCGCCCTTCGACCTGGAGCCCGGCGACATCTGCGACAAAGCCGGGGACGTGCTGGGGCAGGGAACTTGTGATTTCGCATGGACCGGGTATCGCGTGCCGCTGATCGTGATTTCGCCCTACTCCGTGAAGAACTTCGTCTCCCACAATGTTCGCGACACCACAGCCGTCCTCAAGATGGTGGAGACCCGCTTCGGCCTGCCCGCGCTGACCGCGCGCGATGCCTCGCAAATGGATATGACCGAGTTTTTTGATTTTGTGAACAAGCCCTGGGCCACTCCTCCGACCCCGCCCACTCAAACGCTGGGCGGCGCCTGTAGCCTGGTTCCGCCAGCAACTTGGCAGGATCCTCCCACTTTGGTGGTCACAATATCGGGCGTTACAGGTTCCGGGACGGTCGCCGGCACTCCGGGCAACATTACCGCGTGCCAGCCCGCCGGCGACGGGTGTTTTGGCTCATTCGCCTATGGCACCGACGTCACGCTCACCGCAACCCCGGGCAGCGGCTACACCTTTGCGGGATGGACCGGCGCGGGCTGCAGCGGCACTGCCACTTGTTCGATCGCGGTGATTTCCAACACATCGGTGACTGCGACGTTCACGCACTAACCGCCGGCTAGATGGGATAATGGCTTCTGTGAGAATCCAGCGGGCGTTTGTGCTGTGGTTTGTCTTCTTCTCGGCCTCCTCCTGCCTGGCGGCGACTCGGCACTACTACATCGCCGCCGAAGACGTCACTTGGAACTACGCACCTAGCGGACGCAATCTGCTCAATGCCACGCCCATCCGCCAACCGTGGCTCCAGTTGCAGTGGCCGAAGACACGCTTCGTCGAATACACCGACGGCACCTTTACCACAACCAAGCCGCAACCTGCCTGGCTGGGAATTCTCGGCCCCGTGATTCGCGCTGAAGTTGGAGACGAAGTAGTCGTAGATTTTCTGAATCGCAGTCGCCGCGGCCACGATATGCATCCCCACGGCCTGCGTTACGACAAAATCAACGAAGGTTCCTTATATCTGCCGGTGGCCAAAGGAGGCTTTGTCGCTCCCGGCGCCCGCTATGCCTATCACTGGTTTGCCAATGCGGCCAGCGGTCCCGGGCCGGGGCAGCCCAGTTCGATCGTCTGGTGGTATCACGCGCACGTCGACGCCGCCATTGAGATCAACGCCGGACTGCTGGGGCCGATCATCGTTACCGCCAAAGGCAAAGCCAACCCCGATGGATCTCCCAAAGATGTTGACCGCGAATTTGTGGCCTCGTTCATGATCTTCAACGAAATGGGAGGCAAACCCGCGGGCTTGTTTTACGCCATCAACGGCTTCATCTTCGGCAACCTTCCCGGTTTGGCCATGAAGCAGGGAGAGAAGGTGCGCTGGTATTTGCTGGGCATGGGAAACGAGATCGACCTGCACACTCCGCACTGGCACGGCGAAACCGTCACCGAAGGAAACAGGAATACCGATGTAATCGAACTTCTTCCCGGAAGCATGAAAACGGTTGACATGATCGCAGACAATCCCGGCACGTGGATGTTTCATTGCCATGTGGAGGACCACATGGAGGGCGGGATGATGGCGGTTTACACCATCGCGGCGCCGCCAACCCGTGCTTGCCCGGTCGCATTTGCTGGCGGAGACTTCTGGAAGAATCCAGAGAAGTTCTCGCTGACGGTCAAAAACAATAGCAGCAAGCCTATTACCAGCCTCACCCTCACAACCGAGATGTTCCTGGCGCCTCAGGATTTGCGGCGATCGTTCAACTCCGATTGGTCATCGGCGAAGCCCATTTTGCCCGGGCAGGAGCAAACTCTTGAGAAGCCGGGGTTTCGCGCCGACAGCGCCCAGGCCGTCCTGGGTTGGGTCTTCTTCCCGCATTCGGTGAAGTTTGCGGATGGAACCAGTTGGCTCGCTCAAAGCGAGGGCGAATGCTTTGATGTGATATGGCGCGACCAGCAACATCCCGATCTGCTGGCCTTACCGCCCCGGCAGATCGAAATGAATCCGGACTAACCAGAAGCTTCCCAAAAAACTCCAGCGTGGCTAGAAACATTGGAAGTTGAGGTTGACCCCTCCGGCCATCAACTGGTCGGTGGTTGATGTATTTGACAGCACCCATTTGGCGCTGACATTCGGGTTTCCTCCCGTCGAGTTGGTATAGTACTTCCAGCGTACCCATCCATAGCTGTGCTTGATGTTGTCCACCGGATTGACGGTCGTATCCAAACCATAATCAAAGATCTCACGAAACTGGCATGAGTCGAGGTTCTCCGAAACACTGCAGCTGTACGTGTATTGCAGCGGCAAAGTTGTAATTGAAAACGACAGCGGCGGATTTGCGCGGTTGTCGGTTATCGTCATGGTGCCTGTGTCTTTCACCTTCAGCCGGGAATATTCAAGATTCTGGGCCGATGGCTGTAATACCTGGTCCAGGTAGGTGTAGTAGTTCGTGTTGTTGGGCTGGACGGGAGGCGGGCTATTCCAGAACGTACTGTTGTTTCCTCCCGGAGCCGCGCAGCGGGCCGCCCAGCGCATGGAGAAGTCGGCCGTGCTGTCCTCACTGCCATTGTTGAATTTCTTGCAACTGGTTGGATCGTTCCAGTGGTTGAGGCCATCCCAGTCGTCCAGCTCCGTGACCCACTGATAGATGTAATTTGAATCGTAAAGATTGATGTCCCACGGATTCCCTTGGGGATTCTTCACGTAATACAATTTGGTGCTACTTGCATCCCATATCGTATAGATGTACGCCGAAGGCAACCCGTTGGTGATACCCTCCATGTGGTAGCCGGAGGCCAGCCCCGGGTCCATCATCATTACACTCAAGACATCCCAATCGCCGTGACCTGAGGGACAAGTGATCGTTGACTGAATCTGGGCGAACGCGCTGGGCGCGAGTGGCAGGCACGCGGCCACGGCTAGCAGAGCAACGACAAGAGCGGATCTGCCCGCCGTCCTCGCGATGGCTGGCGTAGCAGTCAGACACCGTGCTCCTCGCAAAACCCTCCAAGTGCAATTCATTTTGGAACGTCCTTCCTGCGAATGGTTGCGTTGAACGCAACACTGTAGCACAGCAGATGTCAATACACTAGAATACTTAGGCGCACAGAAAAGAACCGGTAGGTCCGTCTGATCTGCCCCCATTTTTGCTTCATTGCCGGTTTCACTGTGGGCGCTGTTATTCGGTGTGGCTTTATTATTCGGTGTGGCTTTGTCCCCCAACCCGGAACGAGATCAACAATGGCCAAACCAATCTTGCTGAGCGTGGATGACGATTCCGATGTCTTGCGGGCAATCGAACGGGATCTTCGTTCCCAGTACGGTGCTGAATACCGGGTTATCGGAAGCGATTCGCCCGAAGGTGCGCTCGATCTACTGAAGCAGTTGAAGGTGCGTAATGACAGCGTGGCCTTGCTGCTGGCCGATCAGCGCATGCCGCGCATGGATGGAGTGGAATTCCTGCAACAGGCGATGGGAATCTTCCCCAGCGCGAAGCGTGCGTTGCTTACCGCCTACGCCGACACCAATGCCGCCATCAGCGCCATCAATCATGCCAGCATTCATTATTTTTTCCTGAAGCCGTGGGATCCTCCCACGGAACACCTTTACCCGCAACTAGACGATTTGCTCGACGACTGGCAGGCTTCCTTCCGTCCAACGTTTCAAGGGATCAGGTTGCTGGGCACGCGCTGGTCGCCGCGATCCTACGAGTTGCGGGATTTTCTGGCGCGCAATCACGTTCCCTATCAGTGGATTGATGTTGAGCTTTCGGCCAATGATCCGGAAACCAAGCGGCTCTTGGAGGCTCTGGGCCCGGAGGCGGCCAGTCTGCCCGTGGTTCTGTTCCCTGACGGTACGAAGATGCTGGAAAGTGTTCCGGCCGACGTTGCCCAGAAGGTTGGTCTGCGCACGCGCGCCCAAACCAGCTTCTACGATTTGGCGATTGTGGGCGGGGGACCGGCCGGTTTGGCGGCTGCGGTTTATGGAGCCTCCGAGGGCCTGAAAACAGTCATGATTGAGCGGGAAGCGCCCGGCGGGCAGGCGGGCATGAGTTCGCGCATCGAGAACTATCTGGGATTTCCCACCGGCCTCAGTGGCGCGGATTTGGCCCGGCGAGCTGTGGTGCAGGCCCAGCGTTTCGGAGTGGAAATCCTCTCCCCGCAGGAAGTGGTTGGCGTGCGAACGGAAAATCCTTACCGCATCATCAAGCTGGCCGATGGCAATGAAATTTCTTGCCACGCGCTGATGGTCGCGACTGGCGTGCAGTGGCGGCGATTGGATGCCCCTGGGATCGATCGATTGCAGGGTGCGGGAATTTATTACGGCGGCGGCGCGACCGAGGCGCTGTCGTGCAAGGGCGAACTGGTCTACGTGGTGGGCGGCGCGAACTCGGCTGGTCAGGCGGCAATGAATTTCGCCAGATATGCGGAGCGCGTGGTGATTCTGGTGCGCGGCGAATCGTTGGCCAGCACCATGTCCCAGTACTTGATCGACCAGATTAAGGAGACGCCGAATATTCAGGTCTGGACGCATGCCAGTGTGGTCGAGGCCCACGGGCAAACTCACCTGGAAGAAATCTCTGTGCTTTGTTCCGATACCAATAAACTCGAGCGGGTGCCGGCGAGTTCAATGTTTATCTTTATCGGAGCATTGCCGCGCACCGATTTTCTTGCCGGCGTGGTGGAGCGCGATGAACGCGGCTTTCTATTGACCGGGCCTGACCTCATCCGCGACGGCCAACGTCCCAGGGGCTGGACGCTCGCCCGCGATCCCTTTCTGCTGGAGACCAATGTCCCCGGCATCTTTGCTGTTGGGGATGTGCGCCACGGTTCGATCAAGCGTGTGGCTTCCAGCGTTGGCGAGGGATCAGTGGCGGTACAGTTCATCCATCAGTACTTGAGCAAGGTATAAATGGTCGACAAATCCGAATTACGCCGCGTTCCCGTATTCGCTGACTTACCCGACGATCAACTCGACTGGTTCCTCAGCCAGGCGCAAGAGATGAATCTGAAGGCGGGCGACACCTACGCCCGCCCGGGCGATCCCGCCGATGCCATGTTCGTGATTCTTGCAGGCCAATTCCAGGCGCGGGGAGAGATGGGTGGCGAAACCTTTGTGTTCGACCTGGAGCCGGGCGAGGTGACCGGCATTTTGCCGTTTTCGAGGATGAAGGAGTTTCGGGTGGGCGGGCGCGCCCTGCTTGACAGCCGTGCCCTGCGATTTTCCGCCACGCTGTTTCCGGAACTGGTGCAGCGGATGCCGGTGCTGACTCAGCGACTCGTGGGATTGATGTCTGACCGGATTCGTGAAGCTACTCGCATGGAGCAACAGCGCGACCGGCTGGCTTCCCTGGGAAAGCTTTCGGCCGGACTGGCGCATGAACTGAACAATCCCGCTTCTGCGGCGACCCGCGCCACCAGCCAATTGCGCAAGATGCTGACGAAAATCCGGAATGCGAGCCTGGAACTGGGAAGCCGCGATCTTACTCCAGCGCAGAAAGCGGAAATCGAAAAACTGGAAGCTTCATTCACCCAGCAGGATGTAATTCCGCCGGACGCGCTCACCATCAGCGATCTGGAAGATCAGATCGATTCTTTGTTCCGCAGCCACGGGCAGAACGATTTGTGGATGCTCGCGGCTGGCCTGGCGCAACGGAACATCAAGCCGGAGGCCGTGGAATCGTTGTTCGCCACCCTCGAAGCGGGCACAGCTCGAGCTGCACTCATAAGGATCTCCGCTTCCGTGGAAATCGCAAGCCTGTTACATGAAATCGAAAGCAGCACCTCGCGAATATCGGATTTGGTCGGCGCCATCAAGGAATACACCCACATGGACCAGGCGCCCGTGCAGAACGTTGATGTGGTACGGAGCCTGGAAACTACGCTCACGATTCTGAATCACAAGCTCAAGCGGGGAGTGACCGTACAACGCGAGTACAATCCTGTTCCCCTGCTCGTGAATTCGTTCGGAAGCGAGCTGAACCAGGTCTGGACGAACATCATCGATAACGCAATTGACGCCATGCACGGGACAGGCGAGCTTCGCATCCGAACTTACCGCGACGACAATTGCGCCGTGATCGAGATCCGAGACAATGGGCCGGGAATTCCGGAAGAAGTACAGCCGCACATTTTTGAGCCTTTCTTCACCACCAAAGGCGTTGGCGAAGGCACGGGCCTCGGCCTGGACACGGTCCAGCGAATCGTGAAGAAGCACCGGGGAAGTATTCAGCTCAGTTCCAAACCCGGCGACACACGGTTTCAAGTCTGGCTGCCGCTCGCCGGGAACACGTCTTAATATGCTTCGGAAGTCGTACGCTTACGTGGGCAACGAACCGTGGGCAACGAACGAAGTAGCTAGTGTAGTGCGTCAAACAGATCGACGTTTATTTATCGTCGGTTTCCTCTGTGCCCTCTGTGGTGAAAGCCCTTGACTTCTTCGTCGAACCCCAAAACCTACGCCGGATCGAGGCGCAACATAACGATCACCATTTTCGACGCACTCCACTAGGCCTCTCTGCCGTCACTCAGAAATGCCAGAAGAAAACAGTTGGGTTCTATCTTAGGGTTTTGGCTGATTGTCCAATTGCGACCTGGTGAGCCGGGCAAGATCATCCAGCTTGAAGGGCTTTTGCAGGAAACTGGCTTCGATGCCGATGGCGTCGAGGTCCAGCATGCGGTCTGTATATCCGGACACGAGAACGACAGCCAGAGTTGGCCGCAGGAGCACAGCGGACTGGGCCAGTTCTACGCCGCCCAGGCCGGGCATGACCAGATCGGTGATCAGCACGTGAATCGGCCGGTCGTAGCTCTTGCAGAGATTCAAAGCTTCCTTCGCATCCGCGGCCTCCAGCACTCGGTACCCTCTGCCCTCCAGGTAGGTCCGGCTCACGCTGCGAAGAGGAGCATCGTCTTCCACCAACAGAATGGTCTCGTTTCCTCCCGCCGGCCGCCCGCATTCCTCAGTCTGGGTAAGCGCCGGAGGCGCATCGAGACGCGGTAAGTAAACCGTGAAACTGGTGCCTTGCCCCGGTTCGCTATAGACACAGATAAATCCACGGCTCTGCTTCACGATCCCATACACGGTAGCGAGTCCCAATCCCGTTCCTTTTCCGGGTTCTTTGGTGGTAAAGAACGGCTCGAAGATGTGATGTTGAATCTCGACGCTCATGCCAACGCCGGTGTCGCTAACCGCCAGCAACACATAACGCCCGGGGGGAAGGGCGACGGTTCCACCTTGATCGTATCCCGCATCTAACTCCACATTTCTGGTTTCTATGGTCAGATGGCCGCCCTTGGGCATGGCGTCGCGGGCGTTCACGGCAAGGTTCATCACGACCTGTTCAATTTGAGTTCGGTCCGCCCGCACTGTGCCCAGTTGAGGGTCCAGGGACATCGTTAGATCGACATCTTCGCCCAGCAGGCGGGGCAACATCGTCCCCACGTCCCGCACGATGAAATTGAGGTCAAGATTCATCGGGTCTACTACCTGTTTTCGGCTGAAGGCTAACAGTTGCCGGGTTATGTCGGCGGCCTTGGCGCTCGCCTCCCGGATTTGCATCACATACTGGGTAACCTTCACGGCGTCAGCGGAAGACTCCCCTACCAGTTGCGCGTATCCATTCATGACCATGAGCAGATTGTTGAAATCGTGAGCTACGCCGCCTGCCAACCTCCCGATTGCCTCCATCTTTTGTGCATGTTCAAATTGCTGCTGGAGCAATTTTGTTTCGGTAATGTCCTCGATGAAGCCCTCGTTCCCGCCAGGAAACTCCTCATCGGCGCCCACCTGACGTCCGGCAATCCGAACCCTGATTGCTTTTCCGTCTTTGCGGATCCACCGGGTTTCGTATCCTCGCAAGGTCTCTCCCGATGACAACTTCGCGATCACTCGTTCGCGCTCTTCCGGATCCGCATAGACTCGATTGGCAAGATCCAGACCCAGGATTTCATCGCGAGTGTAGCCGAGCATATCCACCGCCGCCCGATTCGCCATGACGATGCGCCCATTTCTATCGGAGCGCATGATGCCATACGGAGCGCTCTCAATCATCGCCCGGTAACGCGCCTCCGAGCCCCTCAACTGCTGCTCGGCCTTGCTGCGCTTTGTGATGTCAAAGAATGTGATCACACTCCCCACCACCCGGCTATCGCGAACCATGGGATAAGACCAATACTCGGCGGGGAAGCTAGTGCCGTCGGCCCGCCAGAAAACCTCGTCAGTCACGTAGGTCCCTTTTCCCTGCCGAAGCGCTTCGTAAACCCTGCATTCGTCCACAGGATAAGGGCTCCCATCGGGCCGGCTGTGGTGCATTACAGCATGCATGATCTTCCCCAGCAGTTCTGATTCGTGCTCATAGCCAAGCAAACGAAGGCATGTGGAATTGCACAGCGTGCACTCGCCATTGATATCGATTGCATAGATGGCTTCAGCCGTGGAATCGAGCAGAAGTTGCATCTGCTCGTTGCGGTCACGAACTTCGGACTCCGCTCGCCGCTGAGTTGTCACATCGTGTGCCAGGATTGCTTCACTGGGGCCTAACGTCGGTGGGACCATAGGGGGGGACTGGGGCGGTACTGCTGTGATGTATATAAGTGGATTTTGGCTTTCCTGCTGTCGCTACTTTAGAGTAAATGGTACCTGGTTCATCTGCAACCAATCCGACGTGAAAGTAATCGTGAGAACTAAGGCACCCGCGATCGATGAAACCAAAACGCAGCCGACTCGAACCATTGATCGCCCTAAGACCGAGTGCTTTCGAGTCCTACGCGACCCCCTTCTTCGATTCTTCTATCTTCATCTTGGAGAGTAGTTCATAGATGGTGGCGCGAGCGATGCCCAACACTTCTGCTGCCCGCGCTTTATTGCCCCCGACATTCTCCAGCACGCGCAGGATATGCCGGCGTTGCAGTTCGTCCAGCGAGAGGAGCGTCTCGTCTTCTCCTGCGATATCTTCGGCCACTGGCCCGTGTAACCTCTCCGGCAGGTCGTGAACGTCGATCAAGGTCCCATCCGCCATCATGCACGCATTCCCAATTACATTTTCGAGTTCGCGCACATTGCCGGGCCAGGAATAGGCTGCCAGCCGAGTCTGCGCCCTTCGCGCCAGGCCCGCGATCGGCTTGTTATATTCGGCGGAGAACTTTGCAATGAAGTACCTTTCCAGCAAAGGCAGATCCTCGCGACGGTTTGCCAGCACCGGCAGTGGGATTTCCACCACGGCCAGCCGATAGTAGAGATCTTCACGGAACGTTCCTTCGCGGACCATGGCCTTCAGATTGCGATGTGTCGCGGCGATCACACGCACGTCTATATTCCTGGGACTCAGTGAACCCACCCGCTGCACCTGCCGATTCTGCAGCACCCGCAAGAGTTTGGCCTGGGCCGCGAGTGTGAGTTCTCCGATTTCATCCAGAAAGATCGTTCCGCCGTCGGCATGTTCAAACATGCCGGGCTTGTCCTGGATCGCGCCGGTGAACGCCCCCCGGACATACCCGAACAGTTCGCTCTCGATGAGGTTCTCAACCAGAGCGGAACAGTTACAAGCTACAAATCGTCCTCGCGCCGCTGGGCTGAACCGGTGCAGCGCCTTGGCGACGAGTTCCTTTCCCGTTCCCGTAGCTCCGGTCACCAGCACGGTTCTGAAGTGCGGAGCGATCCTTCTTACTTTTGCGTAGACCTCCAGCATAAGAGGGCTGCGCCCCACGATACCTTCGAATTGATAGGCATCAATGAGTTCCTGGTCGAGACGCAAGGTCTTCTGCCGCATCTCGGCTTCTTTCAGCAGCGTGACAATACGGGACCGCAGCTTGTCGATATCAATCGGCTTGGTCAGATAGTCAGCCGCACCCTTCTGAATGGCCTCCACGGCGGATTCTGCGGAATAGTGAGCCGTGATCAATATGACCTCTACACCGGGATCGGCCTTCACGATGCGTTCCAATATCTCCATCCCGCTCAGTTTCGGCATGATCAGGTCCAGCAGCACAATCTTCGGCCTTGTGCGCAAGAAGATCTCAAAACCCGTTTCTGGATCTTGCGAGGTCAGAATTTCCAGACCTTCACGCTGGAGCGCCAGACGGATGATCTCCAGGTTCCCGGCATCGTCGTCAATCGCAAGAAGTCTGAGCTTGTTCGTTGGGGTCATTGCACACTCCAGGCTTTAAGACGATTCTTCGCACCATGGTTGTCGCTTGAGTGTTCGTGAGTAAGGTTGGGGCCCGGGGAAAAGGACATTGGGGATTGGTAGGCGCTGCGTGGCAGTATGTGAATCGAGCCTTCCCCGAACCAGTAACACTAAGGCGGAGAAGGCCTGATAAGACGCTTATAACAAATAGGGAGTCAAGGGGCAATTCCTAATCTTGTCCGAGGCCCGGTTCCTACTCGTGGCGGTCTCTCTGCGCGCAGTGTGACCAGGTCTGTTCTATTAGGATTTCTAACAATGTAGCGTCCAACATTGGCAGCCACGATTAGAAATTTCCAATCGTCGCCACCCTCTGAATTACTTCAACTACTGTGCCTGGGGCCCCTCTCCATAAAACCGAGGCAATCCGAATTCCCTCGGACTGATTGATTTCAGATTCCGGGTGAACGACCGAAGCTTTCCGCGGACGGCGCGGGAGCGTGCTTGGGCCTGTAATTGCACACATCAAACATCAGACGATCGCGCGGTTTGCAGAGGAGAAGCCCGAGGGGAAGATGTCGCAGATTCCGCTGTGTGAAATTCAGCCAACCAGTCAGCCTCTTGCCGAGCCTCTTGCCGAGCCTCTTGCCGGGCCTCTTGCTGGGCCTCTTGCTGGGAATGACCGGCAAACCCTCGACCCAGCCGATTGGGAAGAGTTTCGCGCCCAGGCGCATCACATGCTCGACGACATGGTTGACTACATAAAGAAGATACGGCAACGGCCCGTATGGCAGCCCATCCCGGAAGGCGTACGAGAGCGGTTTCGAGCCGCGGTTCCGCACGGTCCCTCTTCGCTGGCGGATGTCCACCGGGAATTCATGGATTTCATTCTTCCCTTTTCTGCCGGCAACGTGCATCCGGGTTTCATGGGGTGGGTGCATGGCGGGGGCACGCCCGTTGGGATGCTGGCTGAAATGCTGGCCGCGGGACTCAACGTTAACGCAGGCGGTCGCAACCAGATTCCGATCGACGTTGAACGCCAAATCGCTTTGTGGATGCGGGACATTTTCGGGTTTCCCCAAACTGCATCGGGATTATTTGTTACCGGCACGTCCATGGCGAACTTCATTGCTGTGGTCGTGGCCCGCGACCTCGCGCTCGGATTCGAGGTGCGCCACCAAGGCGTAGCTGTCCCCTCAAAACGGCTGGCAGCTTATGGCTCCGCGGGATTGCATGGCTGCGTCAGCAAAGCGATGGATCTTTGCGGTCTGGGCAGCGATGCACTGCGGCTGATTCCGACGGACAGTAATCGTCGCATCGAGCTTTCTGCCCTGGAGCGTGCACTCAGAAAAGACCGGGAAGCTGGTTTGCAGCCTTTCTTAATCGTGGGAACTGCTGGAACCGTGGATTCAGGCGCGATTGACGACCTTAGCGGCCTGGCCGATCTGGCACAACGCGAGAAGGTGTGGTTTCACGTTGATGGAGCTTACGGCGCCTTAGCGATGCTTGCGCCTGACTTGGCCCCGAAGCTCCGCGGGATTGAGCGCGCAGATTCTTTGGCGTTCGACTTTCACAAGTGGGGACAGGTGCCCTACGATGCCGGTTTTATCATGGTGCGCGATGGAGCCCTGCAGCTCAAAGCCTTCGCCGCTTCCAACGACTACTTGAGGCGGGAACCACGCGGCCTGGCCGGAGGCTCTCCGTGGCCTTGTGATTTCGGGCCTGATCTTTCCCGCGGATTCCGAGCCTTGAAGACCTGGTTCACCCTCAAGGTGCATGGTACCGAAGCCCTGGGTGCAGCAATTTCACGCACCTGCGCACTGGCACGATACCTCGAGCAGCGAGTCATAGATTCACCGGAACTGGACCTGCTTGCCCCGGTCGAGCTGAACGTCGTTTGCTTTCGCTATCGAGCGCAGGATCCCGATCGAGTGAACGCAGAGATTGTCGTGAAGCTGCAAGAGTCTGGCTCGGTCGCTCCCTCGACGACGGTCATCGACGGCCAACTGGCCATACGCGCCGCCATTGTCAACCACCGCACCGCGCAGCAGGACCTCGACAGATTGCTCGACCAGACGCTCGCTTATGGCCGAATGCTGAACCACAATGTTCGGTCCGCCTTTGCGGGAGCGAAAGAGCAAACTCCGGAAGTTCCGTCTCGGATCAACTGGGAACAGGCTTTGCCGATATTGGAAAGTCAGCTGCTGTCCGATCCAACTTCGGTCAACCTGCGCCTGCAGCGCGCCCTCGTGCTTTCTCACATGGGCCGTCTCAGTGATGCCCGCGATGACTACATTAAAGTTCTGGAACGTGAGCCGCGTCATCTGGCAGCTCTCACCAATCTGGGATGTCTGCTGATCACCATGGGGAATCGAACCGCGGCCGGAATGGTCTACCGGCAAGCCGTCCTGCACCATCCTGACGACGCAAAGAGCCGCGTGAATCTGGGCCGCTTTCTGTTCGAAGAAAGCGAACTATTCGAGGCGCGAGGCCAGGCGGAGCAGGCCCTGCAACTCAAGCGCGAGGCAGGCGCGCAATTCGAATCCGCCCTGCGAATCAAGGCCGATGACGCGAACGCCCACGAAGGACTGGCGCACGTATTGCGCGCATTAGGAGATCGGCAAAAAGCGGACTCGCATCGATGCGCGGCATTTCGCAAGCGCTCCATATTTCCCCAAGCCTATCGTGGGCAAGGCCCACCTGTACCGGTGATGCTGTTGGCTTCGACGACAGGCGGCAACGTCCGCTTCCAGCGCTTTTTGGACGATAAAATCTTTCAAACTTACATCGTCACTCCAGAATTCTGCGATTCAGAAACCTGCCTGCCAGAACACCGCCTGGTGGTCAACGGCATCGGCGACGCCGAATTGTCCTCGGCAGCTTTAACAGCCGCGCTAGGCTTGCTCGCCCAGACAACCGCGCCCGTCATTAATTCTCCTGCCGCCGTTCTTGCCACTAGTCGAAGCAACAACGCCATGCGTCTGGCTGATCTGCCCGGAGTCGTCACCCCGAGAACGATGATGTTCACGCGTGAGCAACTCTCCGGCTCGCAAGCTGGGACCATGCTTGCTGACCACGGTTTCCAGTTTCCCCTGCTGCTCCGCTCCCCCGGTTCGCACACCGGATTGCATTTTCTTGAGGCCGACAGCCTTACCTCGCTTCCCATGGTTCTGGCTAAGCTTCCGGGACAGGAACTGATCGTGATGCAATTCCTGGACGCACGCGGGCCCGACGGGAAAACCCGCAAATACAGGGTAATGATGATCGATGGCCAACTCTATCCACTGCACTGCGCGATTTCGAGCCACTGGAAAATCCACTACTTTACAGCGGAAATGGCTGAGAACCCCGCGCATCGCAAGGAAGACCAGACTTTCCTGGAGAACATGCCGGGCGTGCTCGGCCCATTGGCGATGAGCGCACTCACGCGGATTCAGGACATGCTCGGCCTGGATTATGCGGGAATTGATTTTGGCCTGAACGGCAATGGCGAACTTCTTCTTTTCGAAGCCAACGCCACCATGGTCGTCAACCCGCCGGATTCGGGTGAGCAATGGCAATACCGGTGGCCGGCCTATCGACAAATCCGCGAAGCGGTCCATCGCATGTTAATCGAGAGCGCGAATTCAGCCACTCCCGTCTTGCATAGAGCTTTCGATCCGGAAACTGCGTTGGTCGCCGGAAGCTGCGCGAGCTGAAAGTCAAACGTGGTCGTGCGCATTGCCACCTGCTCCAGCAATTTGCCTTAGCACCCTATCCGCAGCATTCACGCCCCGATATTGCGCTTCTTCGAAGATGGAGAATCCACTGAGGTCCGAATTGGCGAATAGCATTCGTCCGTTTGCTTTGGCAAGATTGCGTCGTTCAGCGGAAAAGATTGCTCCGACCTTAGGCCGGGCCATGGCGTGTCCCATGCGCATGACGTCTACGCGCGACACGCACTTGCGGATATCGGGATGCACGCGTTCCAGGTCGTGAAGAATCGCTTCCTTCCAATAGTTCCAGTCCTTATTCAACAGCAACTGCCGATTCTCCGATGGCGATCCATCCGCCAGGGCCCAATAGAAAGTCCAGACGGTGCGCTCCACGTGAGAGCGGACACTCTGATGAGTCGCATCTACGTAGCCGAGAGTAGGAGATTCCATAAAAACGTTGTCCCAGGTGGGGTCAGTGCCATAAGAGTCCGGAAGATGTTCGAGCGTGAGGTTGGCGGTCAGCCACGGCGAATATTCGAAATCATGCAGCGCATTCATACCCTCCACCAGATACGGCGCTAGAAAAGTAGGCGCGCCGAAGATAACAAATTCAGCCTGGTATTCCGTGTCTCCAGCATGGAACCTCAAATCCACACCTGTGCAAGTGTCCACTTAACCTTTTCGTGGACACTTAGCAAGACGGTTCTCTTCGGACGCTTACTCTCCAGCCAGCACGCTGAACCCTTTGCCGCGTCGCGAGATTTTGTGGACCATTCGGTTGGTGCTGACAAAACTTCCAACTCGCTCCAGCAGTCGGCGGACGATCCATCCGTTTCCTTCGGGCCAGGTTAAAGGCCCCTTTTCCTCCGGCTCGCGAGATGCAAAATACTGAATTCCTGCCCATGCCGACGTGTTGTTGGTGGTTGCGCCATAATCATCGCGGCAACAGTAGTTCATGTACCAGCGGAGAAGGCGAGAGTCCATTCGCTGCTCATGAAGCCAGTCAGCAAATGAGATTTTATCCAACGCCGCCGTGGTGTCAGACAACCCGATTTCCATGGGCACGGTGAACTTGCCCGTTGCGCGAAATTCATGAATGCGATCTTCCAGTCTTTGGAACTGATCGCGATCCGCCGGTGTTAATCCGACCGCGGGCTCGATCCCTCTTGCCATCTTCCATACAGAAACAATCTCTCTTGTGGCGTAAAGCAGAGATAGCGTTCCTCCCACTGGCCGTTCTTCAGCACGCCTAAATCTTCAAACAGCTCGCGGACATAGATCGCCTTCGGCCCCGGTACTGGAACATAATGCGCAGCCCACGGGTATGCGGTAATCTCGTTTTCACCCCAACGGGAATTTCCGCCGGGTTGATCGCAGCTATGGGGATGGACTGCGCAACCTCGTACTGCGTGTACCGGGACATGTCGCCGACCATATTCATGCTGATTCTTTGATCGAGGACTTTCTGCAGTTCATCGGGGAGAGACAAATTCTCGACCACAAAACTGTCGAGCGCTAGCCCGAACTCGGCGAATCCCGGCTTGAGCTGCGCAATAATTTTCTCTGACAGCGCAACCTGATTCGCCGCCATATCCAGGAAGGGCACGTTGCTGCCGGCAAACGTATCCGTGATCCGCCCGATAATCGTGTTGCTCAATTGTCCTTCGAGGTCCGCAACCAGGTAGGTATCCCGGGTGCCGCTTACCTTCGAATAAAACATCTTGGGATCGCCGATGTGATAGGTGTATATCCCGAAAGCGCGCAAGCGGACCGCGCCAAACTCCTTGTCCCGGATTGTGATGGGGTTGGGTGTTCCCCAATGCTGGTTGGTTTGAATTCGAGTCGAGAAAAAATACACATCTGACTTGAAGGGAGACTGGAAAGCTTTGTCCCAGTTCTGCAGGTAGGTCAGAATCGGCAGGGTATGAGTATTCAGCGTGTAAAGGCCCGGCGAAAACGCATCGGCGACCTTGCCTTCGTTCACAAACAACGCCATCTGCGAGTCTCGAACCGTAAGCTTGCCGCCGTTTTGAATCTCCCGATCCTGCATCGGATAGCGGTACGCAAGAATTCCATCTTCTGGTTCGACCCAATCGATAACGTCAATAAACTGCTTGGAGAGAAAATCTCGAAGGCTCATGGGTGCGCTCGTTTCGCCACGCTTTAAGCTTCAGGAGTAACGCTGAAAAGGGATGCTACGGGTTGCATTAGTCTCTGTCAACCGCGGCAAATCGCACTTCGATCGATCCATATTGCGGATCGCAAATGGCAGACGTATGAACTAGAGTAGTGCGTCAAACAGACCGACGTTTATTTATCGTCGGTTTCTTCTGTGATCCTCTGTGCCCTCTGTGGTGAAAGCCCTTGACGTCTTCGTCGAACACCAAAACGTACGCCGGATCGAGGCGCAACATAATGATCGCCATTTTCGACGCACTACACTGGGAATTCCGCAGAGCAGTCCGTGGGCGTGTCGAATTCCTCGCTCTAATAATCAGTCCCCGGGTTGAACGGGTCTGTCGGGAACCCGGCAGGAACGGCTGCGGGATCGATGATCGGATCGCTTCGGCCCGGGCAACTAATGCAGGTTCCGCTGGTGTTGAACGGCGTGAAGCCGATGTTCGGCGGTCCGCTCAGGAAGCTGTAATCGTCGTTAGGATAGGCGGGAGACACGAACCCGGGATTCACCGACAAGCTGCCCACATCCTCTCCCAGCGCCTGCCATGCCGAGAATTCGTAATAAGTCTTGCTGGAACAAGTCGAGGGTTGGGAATTGAAACCCCTGGTGTCCGTGGCAAAGGTTTCCGAGGTGTTCCAGTAGTCGTTGCTGGCGTATTCCTGCGCCGCGCCCACCGGCGATCCCAAATACGTGGAGCCGGTCTGCAGATACATCGCTGGACTTGAAGCGCTGGTGCGGTCCTCCAGCGCAATGTTGTTCTCGATCGAGTATTGGTTGTAGCCTGCGGCTGCGCACGCGTAGGTGTTCACCATGGCCTTTCGGCTGTAGGCGAAGATGTTATTGCTGACCGCGATGATTTGCCCCATACTCGGCGGGCCCATCGTGACATTCAAAGCATTGACCGTGCGGTAGATCAGATTGTTGCTGACCTGGATCGGTCCGCCGCGGTCGATGTAAAACCCGTTGCCGCCGTAGCCGTCGGTATCGAGCGCCGAGGCGTCGGTCACATCGTGGACCTTGTTGTTGTTGATGCTGTTGCCCGCGGCATAGTAGGTCGCAAGGTACACCGTGCCGAAATCGTCCTGAATGCCCTGCCCTATATCCCAGATGTGGTTGTAGTCCACGGTTTGGTTGAAAGCTCCGGACGAATTGGCGTTCCCTGCGCAATTGTTTCCGATGATGGGATAACAGATCATGACGCCATCGCTGTATCCGTCGGTCAGGTCGTTGTGTGTGGTCAAAACGTCGTGGCTGAGCAGGTTCGCAATAGCGGCCGCGCCGGGAAACTTGCGGCCGTAGCCTTGCACCAGATTGTTCTGAACCATGGCGGATTGAAATACGTTGGCGTCGGTTTCAGCGCCCGTAGGGATTCGGCCATTGGCCACGCCGCCGGCCCCTATGTCCCAGAACGCGTTGTTTTGAATCAGGTCGCCAGTGGCCGTCCCAAGGTTATCGGTGGGAAACGAGAGACCGTAGCCTTCAATGTTGGTGAAGCTGTCACTGTCAAAAGTGACGTTGCTGCAATCATTACACTGCACCGCAGCCGGAATGTTGAGTTCCGCCTGCGAGCCCGCATAGCCCGTAGAACTCACCACGAAGTTGTCGTTGGCGAAGGTGATGCCATAGAACGTGCGGTACCTCAATCCGCTTGCGGTGATGACCTGCGCCTGCTGCGGGATCATGACCGTGTCCGTGGGCGGGTTCTCGCCCGGATTCGCTATGTAATTCAGCACCCAGGGCGAGACGGAGCGGTCGAGAAACCACTGCCCCGGAACCGTGAGTTCGTCCTTGATGTTCTCCACCAGATAGCGATGATTCGCCTTGTAGCCGTGGTAGTAACCAGCGTCGGTGCTGCCGGTCAAATAAATAATGTGGTTGACGGTGTCAATGCAGCTGATCCGTTCCCAGGAAGCGTCCCAATATTCAAAGATTGCAATCTGAATATCGCCTTGCAGATTTGTCGGCCCCGGAGTCTGGCCGCAGGGGTTGTTGGTAGCCGGAGCATAGTTCTCCCAACTGCCTGAGATCGGATCGCTGGCGTTGTAATAGAAGCGATCATAGTCGCCGGTCACGCTGGCCGCTACCCGGTAGTAGGTCCCCGTCAGAGCGGTTGAGGAAGAGCCCAGCCGCGGACGCACCCGTCTCACGCCATTGTAGTAAAAGGCCTCGAAGTTTGCGGTGGTCGCGGGCAACGTTGCCTGCCACGTCGATCCGGACGTATTGACCCAGTTCGTCACCTGCGTGCCGCCGGAGAATATGACGGTTGCGCCGGGATAAGGTTCGAAAACCACCGGGGCGGCCGTGCTGCAACCGCTATCGGCCGAGGTGAAGTTCAGCGATAAGTTGGTCCAGGTTCCGCCCAGGAACTCAACCACGATGGGTGCGGTCTGGGACGCGCAGTGCGAGCCGAGATAGTTGGCCACAACCAACGACTCCGCCTTCTGTGGCGTGGCCAGAGGCAGCTGCAGCGTGCCGGGGTTTGAGTCGTTGCCGGTAGGCGAAACGTAATACGCAATCGTGGGATTAACGTCGCTAACCAACGTGGAACCGGAGAGCGCATTGAGCGTCGCAGTCAGGGTTGCGTTCCCAGAGCTGACACTCGTGGCCAAACCGCCGCTGGTCACGCTGAGAATGTTGGAAGCCGATGAGCTCCAACTCACCGATGCGGTCAAGTCTTCCGTCGATCCGTTGGTGAAAATTCCTTTGGCCGAGAATTGCTGCGCCATGCCCACCGCAATCGTTGGATTCGCAGGAGATAAAGCAATCGAAGTCAATGCCGGAGGCGTGACTGTCAGACTGGCGCTGGCGTTGATGCTTCCAGAGCTGGCGGTCACTGAGGTTGTGCCCTGAGCCAGAGTGCTTGCCAAGCCGACGCTGACCGTGGCCACGGTCGGGACAGATGAGGTCCAGATGGAAGACGCGGTGACGTTCTGAGTGCTTCCGTCCGAATAATTTCCGGTCGCGGTGAATTGCTGGCTCGCACCCTGCCCCACCGACGCCGAGGTTGGGCTCAAAGAAATAGAAGTCAGAGTCGCAGTCGCACCAGTACCGTTGAGGGTGACCTGTTGCGGGCTATTGGTCGCACTATCGGTGAAGCTCAGGGTGCCGGATCGCGCTCCGGTGGTCGTCGGTTTGAACTTAATGGAAGCGGTACAACTGCTTTTTGCGGCTAATTTTTTCGGGCTGATCGGACAGGCTGACGTCACTGTGAAGTCGCTCAGATTGCTGGCCACGCTGGAGATGGTGACACCAGTGGTCAGATTGTTGGTGAGCGTCACGGTTTGCGCGGCGCTCGAAGTCCCCACTTTCTGGCTGCCAAACAAAAGTGCGGAAGGACTGGCCGCCACCGGAAGAACTCCCGTACCCGTGAGACTGACCGTGGGTACGGCGGTGGAGCTGTTGAGCACTGTCAAGGTCGTGTCCAAGCTGCCGGTCACGGACGGATTGAATGAGACAGAAATCGTACAACTGGCATTGGCCGCGAGCTGCAGAGGATTGATGGGACAGGTAGTGCTATCGGCGTAATCACTCAGGGTGAGGGACAGTGCGTCGATGGTCACGGCGGTGGTCGCGTTGTTTGTAACCGTGACTTGCTTCTTCGCGCTGGCGACGTTCAGCACCTCGTTCCCGAACGCCAGACTCGTGGGACTCACCGTGAGCGTGGTTGACGCCTTTTGGTCCGGCGCATTTTTTTCCTGGCTGAAAGCCGGCGCTGCGGCAGAGACGGCGAGACATAGGGCAAGGATGCGGCGGATGACCAGCGGACTTGGGAGGCAAGAAGCGATTTTCATGAGAAACCCAGGGCGCAGGCCGATTCTTGCAGGCTATCCGCGCATGCTTTCGTGACGTTGGGCCAAGGCGCCGGATTACAGAGGGAGTGAAGCTGAATCTGGACGCTTAGCGGTCTACCGCACGACCTTAAGAGCGCGAGGAGTTATTTGGGGGAGGCCTCGGCTCAGTTCCGATCGTTAGGCCATTCTATCGGAGAAGGTGCAGGTTTCAAAAGGAGAAGAAAGACACTAGCGCTCAAATCCCGGAACCTCGGTAACAGCAGGTGAATAAAGCCGCAAAGCGTTGCGGGATGGAGTATTCTGTTCTCGCTAAAATCAAGGCAGGGAACCATCGCAGCGACGATCAAAAGAGGCGGCCGATGAACCAGAGCGCCAACCCGGCCAGGAAGAGCCGGGTATTTGTAGTCGATGACCACCCTATCGTGCGCCAGGGTCTCGCATTAATGATTAATCGCGAGTCGGACCTGACGGTTTGCGGAGAGGCAGAAACCGCGCAGGCAGCCGTGCACGCGATCCCGGCGATCAAGCCGGACATCCTGATTGTCGACATTTCCCTCAACGGCCCCGACGGCCTGGACCTGCTCAAGGATGTGCGCGCAAGATATCCCGATCTGCCGGTTCTGATCCTTTCCATGCACGACGAGTCGATCTATGCCGAGCGGGCGCTGCGCGCCGGAGCGCAAGGCTACATCATGAAGCAGGAGGCGACCGAAAAGGTGCTGGTCGCCTTGCGCCGCATTTTGAACCGCGAAATCTATGTAAGTGAACGCATCGCGAATCGCATGCTGCAGCGTTACATCGGCAGCCGCGATCCCGCCCGGCCGTCGTCGGTCGCAGACCTCACCGACCGCGAACTCGAAGTCTTCCGCCTGATCGGCGAAGGTCATTCCACTCGGCGCATCGCCGAGGAATTACACATCAGCGTAAAGACGGTGGAGTCGTATCAGGCGCACATCAAAGAAAAGCTCTCGTTGCGCAGCGCTCGGGAACTGGTACAACACGCCATTCAGTGGAGCGTCGGCGAAAAAACCGTGTGAGGGTTTTTCACTGGTCTGAAGTTGCATCATGCCGCGGCGTCATTCCGACGGCAAGGTTTCAAGGCTTCAAGGTTTCAGAGCTTCAAGGACAAATTTTTCGTGCCGCTCGCGATCGCTGTCGTGTTCCTTATCGCTGCCCCTCTTTGAAACTCTGAAACCTTGAAACCTGTTTTTCGCCCTTCTCGCTAAGTCGTTGAACCTTGGTGTAAGTCGTTGAAAGTTGGTGTAAGTTGTTGATTTGTCGTCAAACGCACCAGGATGCGATTTAACGAACTTTAACGGCCTTGCCTGTGTCAGAGGGACAGCCGCGTCGCCAACGTCGTCCTAGGGGCGCTGGTGACGCAGCAACGGGCATTTTAAAAATGCCCGGAGCGGCATTTTGGCATCAGCTCGAGCGGAAGCGCGCGTTTTTTGTCCCAAAATGGGAAATAGTGACGCGATTGTACGTACACCATTGTACATTTATCGGATTGTGACTGCAATCTTGTACATATAGTAGATTTCGCCTTATATTCGCCTAGTGTCCTGCAATTTGCCGTGCGGAACCCTCCGCGGCGGTGCAGCCTCGATAGGATTCGTATCGGGGCACGCCTTCGAGGCGTGCCGTAAGAACACGGCAGGGCACCGGTCGGCTTCAGCCGCTGCGGGCACGCGGGCAAGGCGCAGCGGCTAAAGCCTTTTCCCCCAGGAGCCGTTTCACGGCACCGCTGAAGCGATGCCCCGATACGAACCCTCGGACGCAATACTGCGTCACTACCAATTGCCGTCGCGTTTCTCATTCTCATCCGCACGCGCTTCAGTGATATCTTGGTGATGAAATTCACCAGAACAAAACAGCGCCGACTCGATTCATGGACGTTCTCAAGAATTTGTTCGAGCAACATTTTCGAGTGTCTGTGGAACGGGTTCTGCCCGTGCAGGGAGAACTGGGTGGTTCGGGGCGCAGGATCATCCGCCTGGCTGCCAAGGGAATCACCGCCATCGGGATTCTCTATGCTGGCCGGGAAGAGAACCGGGCGTTCCTGGAGTTCTCGCGGCACTTTCGCCGGCACGGCCTGCCCGTTCCCGAAATCTATGGGGAAAACCTGAACCAGGGCGCTTACCTGGAAGAAGATCTCGGCGACACCACATTATTCGAGTGGCTCACGTCACGGCGCAAGGGCGATGAAATTCCCCCGGAAGTGGTCGACGTCTATCGCAAAGTCGTCGGGATTCTTCCCCGCTTCCAGATTGAAGCCGCGCGCGATCTTGATTACTCGGTGTGCTATCCGCGCGCAAGTTTTGACCGCCAGTCGATCGCCTGGGACTTGAATTACTTCAAATACTATTTTCTGCGCCTGGCGGGCATTCCATTCAACGAACAGGCTCTGGAAGACGATTTCAATGTCTTGACCGACTTTTTGCTGGAGGCGAAGAGCGACTACTTTCTGTATCGCGACTTTCAGTCGCGCAACATCATGCTGCGCGACGGGCAGCCATTTTTTCTCGATTATCAGGGCGGACGCAAGGGTGCGCTCCAGTACGACATTGCTTCCCTGTTGTATGACGCTAAGGCCGATCTGCCGCCGCAATTGCGCCAGCAACTGCTGGAGCATTATCTCGACACACTGAATCTCGACGAAGCGAGCGGCTTTGCCGATTCGACGCGCCCCGCTCTCCAGAGAGAAGCATTCCTGCGGCATTACTATGCCTACGTTTATGTCCGCATCATGCAGGCTCTAGGCGCCTACGGATTTCGCGGGTTCTATGAGCGCAAGGCGCATTTTCTGCAGAGCGTGCCCTATGCGCTGAAGAATCTGCGCTGGCTGCTGCATAACGTGACTCTGCCGGTCGCGTTGCCGACTCTGATGGGTGCGTTTCACGAGATGCTGGCCTCGGAAAAATTGCAAGGGCTGGCCAGCGACGCCGAGAACCTGGTGGTAAGGATTCTCAGTTTTTCGTTTCACCGCGGCCTGCCGCACGATGACAGCGGCAATGGCGGCGGGTTCGTTTTCGATGGACGCAGTCTGCCCAATCCTGGCCGGGAAGAGCGCTTCAAATCGCTCACCGGCCGCGATCTTCCGGTGATGGAATATCTCAGCCGGGAGGAGAGCGTGCATCAGTTCCTGGCCAGCGTGATGTCTCTGGTCGATGCCAGCGTGAGCAGCTACCAGCGCCGGGGATTCAAACACCTTATGGTTTCGTTCGGCTGCACTGGAGGTCAGCATCGCTCCGTCTATCTGGCCGAGCAACTGGCCAAGCGTCTGAGCGGACGGAATGGCGTGAATGTCGTGGTGCGGCATCGCGAACTGGAGCGGATGGAGGCGGAACAGGCCGCGCTGGAGACCTCCGCCCGATGAAGGCGATGATTCTGGCCGCAGGTCTGGGAACGCGGCTTCGCCCCCTCACCAATGATCGCCCCAAGGCCCTGGCGGAAGTGGGCGGCCGTACCATGCTGGAAATCACCCTTCGACGACTGGCCGCGTTTGGAATCCGCGAGGTGATCGTGAACGTCCACCATTTCGCCGACATGGTGGTGGCGTATCTCAAAGAAAAGGACAACTTTGGTCTGCGCATAGAGATCTCGCGCGAGGAGGTATTGCTCGACACCGGCGGAGGCTTGAAGAACGCAGTCTGGTTTTTTCTGGAAAATTGCAGCGATGCGGAAGAGCCGTTCCTTCTGCACAACGTCGATGTTCTCAGCACCATCGACCTCAATCGGATGGTGTCGTTTCATCGCGCGCGCAACGCGCTGGCCACTCTGGCGGTGCAGGACCGGGAAACATCCCGCTATCTGCTGTTCGATGGGCGATTCGATGGGCAAGAGGAACTCTGCGGACGTCGAACTCACGATCGGCAGGCGGCCGAACTTGTGCGGCAAGTGCCTGAGCCGACAGCGCTGGCTTTCTGCGGAATTCACCTGGTTTCCACCCGTTTTCTCCAGATGATGTCCGAAGACGGCGTGTTTTCCATCATTACTTCCTATTTGAGGCTGGCCGCTCAGGGCGAGAAGATCCTGGCATTCCGCGCCGACGATTCCTATTGGCGGGATCTCGGCAAAGTCGAGGCCGTCCAGCAGGCGACCCACGACCTGGAGCGCGGAATCGTTCGATTCGAGGTTTGAGCCTTTCAGAATCCAGCACCTCTGCTGGCAACTTCCGGCCCATCCGGCAAGTTACGGAAGTTTTGAAGAAAGCCGCTAAGCCATTGTTACCAAGCCCCTTAGCTGATATTGATGGAATTCTGGGAGCCCCGGCTTCCCGACAACACATGAGCGGCGCCGTCAGCATTGCCAGTAGTGCTCCCGAGTCGGGGACGTGGAGAGGGCTTCCCCTGTCTGCGAAACTCTTCATTGCCCTTGTGATTTCTATGGGCCTGGCTGCGCTCGTCTATGGCGCAATCCACCAGAGCAGCAGAAATATTGCGGAGTTTATTTGTTACCTTGGCATCGCCATTTTGGCGTCGCGGCTCAAGGTGGACTTGCCGGGCATCACCGGAACCATGTCGGTGAACTTCCTGTTCATCCTGATTGGAGTGTTGGAACTCAGTTATACGGAGACCCTCATTTTGGGCACAGCCGCGATGGCGGCCCAGTGTCTGTATGCCGGGCGGCCAAAACCGCTGCAATTGACGTTTAACGTTTGCGCCGCGTCCATGTCGGCCGCGCTAGCCTACTTTGTTTATCACAACCTGGGGTGGCTCCTGGCAGGATCACGGCCTGCGCTGCTGGCCCTTTCGACAACCGTCTATTTCGTGGCCAATGCCGGTTCGATTGCGACCGTGATTTCTCTGACCGAACGCCGACCGCTGCGGCGGATTCTGGTCGACTGTTATTTTTGGTCGTTTCCCTACTACCTGGTGGGCGCCGGCATCGCCGGGCTGATTGCCTGGCTGAATGAAACCGTCAACTGGCAAAGCTCTCTGCTCGCCGTCCCCGTGGTGTATCTCATCTACCGGTCCTATCGGCTTTACCTGGGCAAACTTGAAGACGAGAAACGCCATGTCGAGGAAATGGCGAACCTGCATCTGCGCACCATTGAAGCTCTGGCGCTGGCCATCGAAGCCAAAGACCACACCACCCACGAGCATTTGCAGCGCGTGCGCGTCTATGCCATCGAAGTGGCCAAGGAACTCGGCATCCATGGACCGGAGCTCCAGGCCCTGCACGCCGCCTCCCTGTTGCACGACATCGGTAAACTTGCGGTACCGGAACACATCATCTCGAAGCCGGGACGCCTGACGCCCGAGGAATTCGAGAAAATGAAAATTCACACCCTGGTGGGCGCCGAGATTCTGGAACGCGTGCGCTTCCCCTATCCGGTGGTGCCGATCGTGCGGGCCCACCATGAAAAGTGGGATGGATCGGGCTACCCGATGGGACTCAAGGGTACCGAAATTCCTATCGGGGCGCGCATTTTATCGGCAGTCGACTATTTCGACGCTTTGGCTTCGGACCGGCAATATCGTCGGGCACTTCCACTGAAAGAGGTGGTGCAAAAACTGGCTTCCGAATCCGGCAAGTCATTCGATCCGAAAGTTGTCGATGTCCTGCAAAAGAGATACGAAGAGCTGGAACGGATCGCTCAAAGCCAATCGGCCGAGGGCGACAACGAACCACTTTCGACGGCCGTCAAAATCGAGCGTGGCGAGGAACCGGCCGCCGGATTTGAGAATGCCGTGGCGCAGGATTATGCCGGCAAAGAGACCACGTTCTTGTCTTCGATTGCCGCGGCTCGCCAGGAAGCGCAGTCGCTGTTCGAATTGAGCCAGGACCTGGGTGCATCGTTGAGTGTGGGCGAAACCCTCTCGGTCTTTTCGGTGAAGCTCAAGCCCATGGTGCCCTACGATGCCATCGCCATTTACGTCAAACGCGAAAATGAGTTGGTCCCCGAATATGTGAATGGCGACAACTACCGGCTGTTTTCTTCGCTGCGCATTCCGATGGGCGAAGGGTTATCGGGCTGGGTCGCGCACAATCGCAAGCCGATCATTAATGGAAATCCCTCAGTCGAGCCGGGATATTTGAACGATCCCACAAAATTCAGCAGCCTGCGCTCGGCCCTGGCCGTGCCCCTGGAAGGAGTTGCGGGAGTCATCGGGGTTCTCACTCTCTATCGGGACGCGCGCGACGCATTTACCTCCGACCACCTGCGAATTCTGCTGGCAGTCAGCGGCAAAATGGCGCTGGCCATCGAAAATGCGCTCAAGTATCAGCAAGCAGAAAATTCCGCCATCACCGACTACCTGACCGGCCTGCCGAACGCGCGCTCTCTGTTCTTACAGCTCGACCGTGAACTGGCGCGTTGCAAGCGCGACAACTCGTCGTTGACCGTCATGGTCTCCGACATGGATGGCTTCAAGCAGATCAACGACCGCTTTGGCCATCTGGAAGGCAATCGTGTGCTGCGCTTGTTCGCGCAAGCCCTGAAAGACAGCTGCCGGGAATACGATTACGTGGCACGCATGGGCGGAGACGAGTTCGTCGTGATTGCCCCGGGCCTGGCAGCCGATGGAGCAGGCAAGAAAGGCGAGCAGATGCGGGCCCTGGCACGCCAGGCGGGCAGCGAAGTCTGCGGCGAGGAACTTCTTTCCCTCAGTGTGGGGCGCGCCGTCTTTCCCGACGACGGAACCGATGCCGAGGAACTGCTGGCCGAGGCCGATCGGCGCATGTACCTGGAGAAGCAGAAACAGATCGCCTCGAAAGATCGGCGGGATCACCCGCGCCTGAAATGCCGCGTCGCCATCGAAGTGCAGACCGAAACTGGCGGCCTTCCTCTGTTCGCCAACCTGACCGATATCAGCCTGGGCGGCTGCTACGTCGAAACCAGTGCAATTCTTTCGGCCGGGAAGAAGATCAAGCTGGTTTTTTCCATGAGCGATACCAATCTGTTCGCCGAGGGCATTGTGGCCCGCCTGGAACCCGGCTCGGGGGTCGCGGTCGAATTCGTGGAGATGAACCGCGAGGGGCGGGAAAAGATGTTTAAGATTCTGGAGTTCGTGCAGAAGACAAGCACGTTTTTCAACAACCGCTATCTTGATAGCCTGGCCCGGAAGTAATCGCGGCTCTGCGGAAAAAGCCCGCGACGGGCGTGGAAAACGACCACTGGGGCTGAAGCCCTGTGGATTCCTGACGCCTTACGCGGCCCTGAAGGGCCGCTCTTCCACGGTTCTCCAAGCCGTACGCGTCCAACAACCTTCAGTGAGTTTTTCCGCAACCTGAGAGCGGCGCCCTTCCCGTTCTTACCTGAATCCAGAGTTTTTCAGCAGCCGCTAGGCGTGTGCGGCGGATTGCATGGTGGTAGCGCGAACGATGGCAGCGCCGATCTGGTGGAGCGGGAGGATTTTGTCGGCCAAACCGGCCCTGGCCACGAATCCCGGCATGCCCCAAACCACGCTGCTGGCCTCATCCTGCACGTAGATGCGAGCCCCGGCTTTCCGCAAGGCTTCGCAACCTTTCAGGCCGTCTTGCCCCATGCCAGTCAAAACCACGGCCAGCGCCCGGTCACCGTACAAGCCGGCTACGGAGCGAAACAGTACGTCGACCGACGGCCGGCAGAAGTTTTCTTTCGGTCCCTGATGCGTCTGCAGGCAAGGCACGCCATTTTCTTCCCGCACTACCATGTGGTAGTCCCCAGGAGCGATGACGGCGCAGCCCTCTGACAACACTTCGCCGGAAACGCACTCCCGCACCGGCAGCGCCGCTTTCGCGCTGAGGCGCGCCGCCAGCATGGAGGTGAAGATGGGCGGCATGTGCTGCGCAATCACAATCGGAACGCGAAATTGCGCGGGCAATGCGGGCAGCACTCGCGCCAGAGCATCCGGTCCGCCGGTGGAAACGCCGATGGCCACCACTTGAGCCGGCGGCAGCAAACCAGCCTGACGGACCACGGGCAAACGCGGCGGCGGCGCAACCGGTGAGCAGGGAATCGCCAGACGTTCTGCCGGTAAACGGCAGAGCACCCGAATCTTGGGGATAAGCTCGCCGGTAACCGCCTCCAGGGTGGCAGCGCCGTCGATGTTGCTGGGCTTGGTGACGTAGTCGGTTGCACCCAGCGCCAGAGCATCCAGGGTGGTGGCCGCACCCCGCTCGGTCAGGCTGCTGAACATGATGATCGGAACCAGGGCGTCGATCCGGCGCAGTTCGCGGACCGTCTCCAGCCCGTCCATCTCGGGCATTTCAACGTCGAGCAGCACGATGTCGGGTTTCGAGGCCATGAACTTGGCCAGCCCGACACGGCCATTCACCGCCGTGGCGCAGACCTCCAGATCGGGGTCCAGGGCAATGGCCAGGGAAAGCGCCTTGCGCACCACCACGGCGTCGTCAACGATCAGGACGCGCTTTTTAATTTTCTGGTTCACTCGCCAGACCTCGTGCCAACCGAAACTGAACTTCGTTGCCGGAGTCAGAAGCGCATAACACCGATCAAGAGGCATGCGCTGCACGCGCTCTGTAGTTTTGGTTTGCAGCCATGGGATGGTTTCCCGCATCGTCAAGTTTGAACAGATCGACCAGGTTACGCAGTTGCCGGGCCACCTCGGTCAATTGCTTGGCCGCCTTGAGCGTATCCTGCGCGCCCTGGCTGGTGCTGTCCGCGGCCGTGGCCACTCCCTGAATGTTGTGCGAAATCTCACCCGACCCCTTGGCCGCCTCCAGCACATTGCGCGACATCTCGTTGGTGGTTGCGCTTTGCTCTTCCACGGCGGTGGCGATGGTGCTCGAAATATCGTTGATCTGGTTGATGACGTTGGTGATGCTGCCGATCGAATCGACGGCCCGCTTGGTGTCTTCCTGAATGGCGGTAATCTTCTGGCTGATGTCTTCGGTGGCCTTGGCGGTCTGCTTGGCCAGTTCCTTGACCTCATTGGCCACCACCGCGAAACCTTTGCCCGCCTCGCCGGCGCGCGCCGCCTCGATGGTCGCGTTCAGGGCCAGCAGGTTGGTCTGCTGGGCAATCAAGGTGATGACCTTGATGACCTTGCCGATCTCGGCGCTGGACTCTCCCAGCTTGGCCACCGTAATGTTGGCCGCGTTGGCGGTCTTGACTGCCTCCGCCGCCACCTTGGCCGCCTCGCTGGCATTGCTGGCGATGCTCTGCACCGTGAAGGTCATCTCTTCCGCGCCGGTGGCCACGCTGTTCAGGTTGGTGGCGACCTGCTGGGTGGCGGTGGCGACTGTGTTGGCCTGGGCCGAAGTCTCTTCGCCGTTGCTGCTCATCTGCTGGCTGGTGGCGGCCAATTGCTGCGAGGAACTGGACAGAACCTGCGCATTCTGCGCGATCGACCGCATGCTGGCCTGCACCGTGTCGGCGGTTTGATTGGCCGCCGCGGCGACGGCGGCGAGCGCATCGATGCAGGCGTTCAGGTTGTTCTTGATGGTATTGAAGTCTCCGTTATAGGTCTCGCCGATCCGGACCCGCTGGGTGGAACTGGAGACCCGCCGCGTGTAGTCGTTGGCGGCCATGGCCTGCAGAACCTGGCTGGACTCGACCAGGCCCTGCGAGATGTCCTCAAGATATTTGGCGGAGACGTTCAACGGACCGATCACGGCGTCGAGCGTGCTGTTCACGCCCTCGATAACTTTACGGTAGTCGCCGTGATGTTTGCCGGCATCGGCGCGGGTGGCAAGCCTGCCCTGAACCGCGGCCTGGGAGAGCATCAAGGCGTCGGCCATCATGGCATTGACGGCTTGCTTTTGCGCCGTAATGTCGGTGGCGTACTTAACCACCTTGAGAGGTTTGCCGTTGACGTCGAGGATAGGGTTATAGGAAGCCTGGATCCAGACTTCCCGTCCGCCCTTGCCCATGCGTTTGTATTCCGCCGCCTGATATTCCCCACGCCGCAGTTTGGCCCAGAACTCGGTGTACTCGGCGGATTGGCGGCAGGCTTCGTCGACGAACATACTGTGATGCTTGCCCTGGATCTCTTCGAGGCGGTAGCCGAGCGCATGGAGAAAGTTTTCATTCGCGTTCAGGACGGCGCCCTCCATGTTGAACTCGATCACCGCCTGGGCCTTGCCGATGGCGGCGATCTGGCCCGCGAAGTCGGCGTGTACGAGTTTCTCGCGGGTAACATCGCGCAGGCAGGCCACGACCTTGTAGGGCACCCCATGGGAGCCGAGTGCGGGAGCGCAGGAAAACTGGATCCAGATTTCCTTGCCCTGCCGGGTCAGGCGCTTGCCTTCTCCGCTGCACACCTCCCCGCGCCGGAGCTTCTCCCAAAGCTGGGTTTCGGCGGCCTGGTATTCCGGACTGCGGCGCGTGGCTTCATCGACGAAAGCGCTGGCATGCAGTCCGGCCGCTTCCTGGCGAGAGTAGCCCAGAAGCTGTTCAAACAGCTCGTTGACCTCGAGCACGGTGCCGTCCATGTTGTAGTGGGCGAGAGGCAGAGCTCGTCTCATGGCTGCGGCGTCGGCCGCCAGCTCCCGATTCGACTCTTCCAGAAGAAACTTTTTGCTGTGCACCGCGGCGGCACGCCGTCCGTTCTGTGTGTTTTTCATGGAGCCGGTCTCCTCTGCAAGTAACGAGTTTCTGGTTGCAGCCTCAAGCTTGTGATCGCGCGCGCGCCCTTCGGGGCTAGGTAGCGGTTGGGACGGTTTTGGCGCCGTCTACGGCGCGTTCGGTGTCGAGCACCAACAGCAGCCGGCCAGGCAGCTTGTAGACCCCCTCAACCAGCTCGCGGGCACAGCCCGCCAGCGTTTCCGGGGGACTTTCGAGCATCTCTTCCCCGACCTCGATGACATCTCCAATTTCATCCACCAGCAGGCTGACGGCGCCTTCGCTGGTGCGCACCACCACGTTCATGGGCTGTTCGCCGGCGGGCCGAGGGGGCAGCCCCAGCCGTTTGCGCAAATCGATGGCGGGCACGATTTGCCCGCGCAGGTTGATCATCCCGCTCACCATCTCCGGGGCGAGCGGCACGCGCGTCATTTCCTGGTACTGGATAACTTCCTGCACCTGGGGCACGGGCGTGCCGAAAAAGTGCCCGCTGAGGAAGAACGTACAGAATTGCTGCGATGAGGCCATAGGCTCCTTAAGACACTCCTGAAGAAACTGCCGCCGGCGGTTCCGCAAAGCCGGGAATGGCGACCCGCACCAGACTGGCCACATCCAGCAGATCGGTAACGCGTTTTTGTATGACCGTGGACCCGAGCACGCCCGGGCGTTGCCCGGTGTTCTCCAGCGCCAGGGTCTGGTCGACAATGTCGAGAATGCGGTCCACCACCAGGCCCACGCTGCGTCCGGCCTCGGAGTAAACCACGACCTGCACCCGGTCGCTGGCGGCCGCCGGCGCCTGGGCGCCGGTCAGCATGCGCGACAACCGGATCAGCGGAATGATCCGTCCCCGGTACTGCATCACTTCCTGCGTGCCCGCGGTTTCGATGGCCGCGCTGGGAAATTCTTCCAGGCGCGCCACCAGGGAAAGCGGGATCGCCATCCGGCATTGGTCGCCGCACTGCACCACCAGCACGGTCTGGCGGCCGGCCAGGCTTTCTTGGGCGGCGGCCAATTCCGCCTTCTTCTTCCTTTTCTCATTCTCGAACAGGGCCGAGTCGCCGGCTCCGGAGAGCACCCGCGCCCGCTGCGCCAGCCCCAGAATGTCAAGAATCAGGGCCACGCGGCCGTCGCCCATGATGGTTGCGCCGGAGTATGCGCTGATGCCCTTGAGCTGTTTGCCCAGCGGTTTGACCACGATTTCCTCGGTGTCGGTGATTTCATCGACCACCAGACCAAACTGACGCCCATCGGCCTGCAGCACCACAATGTTGGTGGCGGTCGAGGCGGCCGGAGCGGTTTTGGCATCGCCAATCCCGGCGGCGGGCGTCAACTTCAGTTCCTGATTCAGATACACCAGCGGCAGCAGACGGCCGCGCAGACGGTAGACCGGCGCCCCGTGGACCATCTCGATGCCCGGGCCCGGCTGGCTGGCGTCGAGGCGCACCAACTCGAGCAGGCTGACCTGAGGAATGGCGAAGCGCTCGCCGCCGGAAGTCACCATCAGGGCGGGAATAATCGCCAGGGTAAGCGGAATCTTGACTCTTACTGTGGTGCCCTGGCCCGCAATCGATTGCATGTCAACCGTGCCGCCGATTTTTTCCACGTTGGTCTTCACCACGTCCATGCCCACGCCCCGGCCGGAGACGTTGGTGATCTTTTCCGCGGTGGAGAACCCCGGTGCGAAAATCAGTTGCATGGCATCGCGGTCCGACATCTGGGCGGCCTGGGGCGCGGCCACCAGGCCACGCTCGATGGCTTTCTGCCGGATGCGCCCCAGGTTCAGTCCGGCCCCGTCGTCGCGGATTTCGATATTGACCTGCCCGCCCTCGTGAAAGGCGCGCAGCTTGAGAACTCCACTCGCCTCTTTTCCCGCCTGCCGGCGCACCGCCGGGGTTTCGATGCCGTGGTCGAGGGAGTTGCGCACCAGATGGGTCAGGGGGTCCTTGATGGCCTCGATGATGGTGCGGTCCAGTTCCGTGTCCTGCCCTTCCAGCTCCAGCCGCACTTCCTTGCCGCAACTGACCGCGAGGTCGCGCACCGTGCGCGGAAAGCGGTTCCAGATGTTGCCGATGGGCTGCATGCGGGTCTTCATCACTTCCGATTGCAGTTCGGTGGCGATCAGGTTCATGCGCTGGGAGACGGCCTGAAACCCGGCATCCTGCAGGCTGTGGGAGAACTGCAGCAGCTGGTTGCGGGCCAGCACCAGTTCGCCCACCAGATTCATGAGACGATCGAGCAGATTGACCCCGACGCGGATGGTTTCGACCGCGGACTGGGGATTGCGGGCTTCGAGCACCCGCTGCGCAGCCGCGACATCGTCGGGGTGAGCCGCGCCCTGCGCGATGAGAATCTCGCCGATCTTCTTGCGGCCCAGTTCCTGTTTTTCCAGAGCCGCAGCCAGATCTTCGGGGCGAATCTGGCCGCGCTGCAGCAGCAATCCGCCGATCTTGGTGGGATCGGCAAAGTCGTCCAAGGCGAGAGATGGCGCAGGCTCAGCGCCTGCTTCAGGGGAAGCGCTGGCCGGGGTTTCCGGCGGAAGGGATAATTGGGGAACTGGCGTCGCGTCCTGCCCCTTGGCTTTTTGAATTGGGGCTTCCTGCAACCTGGCCATGCGAGCGACCAACTCTGCGTAATCCTGATCGCCATCCGCGCCGGAGGCTTCAATTGCCTGCAGCATGCCACGGACTGCGTCGACCATGGCCAGCAGGCCGCCGGTAATCTCTTCGGTCAGGGCGAGGTGCCCGTCGCGCAACTTCGACAGCAGGCTTTCTCCGGCGTGCGCCAGCTTTTCCAGTTTGCTGAAACCCAGGAATCCGCAGCTCCCCTTAATGGTGTGGATGGTGCGGAAAACGCTCGCCAGAAGTTCGTGGGACGAAGGCTCTATCTCGAGCTTGACCAGTTCCTGGTCCAGGCGGTCCAGATTCTCCTTGCTTTCGATGAGAAAGTCTTTAACGATTTCATCCATAAGTTCGGTTCGCGACGTACCCTGCAAGCGCCAAGCCAGCGAATCGGCGGGCGACCGCACAGTTGGGTGTGGTCCTGGTCTCGGCACCCGCCTCGCATATGCAACATCGGCAGCTTCCCGGCTACCTTAAATTTGGATTTCCGATTCCCTACCGCGCCTGCTTTGGACTCGCCACGGGGCTGCCCCCGCCAATATGAAGTGCCGCCAGCCCTTGAAGGGCGAACTCCCCTGCCCGTAGACTGATAGAGAAGACTGATAATGAAGACTGATAAAGACTGATAGCGATGCACCACCACGTTCATGGCGCGGGTAGTACCACGCGAGTGTTGAAGATCTCGCTGGCCGTTACTTTTGGCTATATCGTGTTGCTTGTCATTGCCGGCTTCCGCGCCCATTCACTGGCGCTGCTTTCCGAAGCGGGGCATAATCTTTCCGATTTCCTGGCTCTGCTGCTTTCTCTCGTCGCGGTCTATTTCCAGTCGCGCCCCGCCAATTCGCAAAAGACCTACGGCTATCAGCGCGCTGGAGTGCTGGCCGCGCTGGTCAACGCCAGCTCGCTGGTTGCAGTGTCGTTCTTCATCCTCTATGAAGCCTTTCGGCGGATGCAGCATCCCGAGCACGTGGAGGCCAGCGTGATGATGTGGGTGGCCGGGGCCGGCGTGGTGATGAATGGGGCGATCGCGCTGCTGCTCTACCGCTCTGGAGGCGACGTCAACATCCGCAGCGCCTTGCTGCACGAAGTGGGAGACACGCTTTCGACTGCCGCCGTCATTGCCGGAGGCTGGGCCATCCTGGTCACGGGCCAGTACTGGATTGATTCGGCGCTGTCGGTTGGAATCGGCGTGCTGATCTTGTGGTCGGGTCTGGGCATCGTGCGCGAGACCCTGAACATTCTTCTCGAAGGCACACCGCGCGGCATGCAGCTGGAAAAAATCGAACTCGCCATCCAGTCAGTGGAGGGCGTAAACGACGTGCACGATCTCCACGTCTGGAGCATTGGTTCGGAAAGCCACGCGCTTTCCTGCCACATTTCGATTGCTGACATTCCGCCTTCGGTCAGCGAACGAATTCTGCGCGACGTGAAAGAACGTCTGCTGCACGATTTCCGCATCGACCACACCACCATTCAGTTCGAGCATGTGGTGTGCGAAGTCGCGCATGGATGCGTGATTCCGGTGGTCGAGAGTGCGGAAGAGCATCATCACCACCACAGCCACTAACAAGTTTGGACTCGCCGGCGCTGTCCGATGTAGTCGCAAATGCGGGTGAGATCACGGACGGCGGATTTCGTCCACCGAACCTGCATTAGCCGGGATAGCGCTCGTCGATCATCCGCCGAACTTCCGAATGCTCGATCAAGTCGTCCGGCTCGGCCAAGTTTTGGGGTTCGACGAACAAGTCAAGGGCTTTCACCACAGAGGGCACAGAGGATCACAGAGGAAACCGACGGTAAATAAACGTCGATCTGTTTGACGCACTACACTAGTCAGAGTGGAAGCCCGCGCGCTTTCCCGTCACATCTCGATCGCCGACAGTCCGCCCTCAGTCAGCGAGCGCATTCTACGGGACGTAAAGGAGCGACTGGTCCACAATTTCCGCATCGACCACACCACGATTCAGCTTGAGCACGTGGTGTGCGAAGTCGCGCATGGATGCGTGATTCCGGTGGTCGAGAGCGCAGAAGAACACAAGCACCATCACCACCACAGCCACTAAGCGTCAAAACCCGTCGAACCCAAGATCCATTGCGTTCTCATTGATCCAGTCGAATGTTGAATGACGGTCAGGCGTAGACTTTAGCTATGCGCTACACAGCGCTTCGCCGCCTTGGAACATGCTTTTTGGGTTTTATCCTAGCTTCGGGGCAGGGCCACGCCGGTACCGATTACCCTCAGAAATCGGTCGCTGAACTCATCGACGACCTGACTCAGATCGGTTCCGAGTCCATTGCAATCAACACCAGTAGTCAGCATGGATTTATCGCAGACGAAACTCCGGCGGCTCTTCGCACTAACCGTTTTGGTGTGGTTCTTCCCGATGCTCCGCCGCAGATGCGCGAACTGGTCCGACGTGGCCCCCTCGCCCTGCCGGAATTGATTAGGCACCTGGACGACAGGCGGCTGACGAAACTGGATGTTGGCGGGCCCCCGCCCGGAAGTCAAGGTGTTTTTACGGTTAAGGCCTTTGGGCACGCATACTCGCCGCGTGTGCGCGAATCGCAGCCGCCAATGCAGAATGCCCAGCTGCCGGAACCTCCATGGACTAACAAAACGTTCAAAACAACTTACACACTTAGGGTTGGGGACGTGTGTTACGCATTAATCGGTCAGATCGTCAACCGGCAACTGCAAGTCGTGCAGCCCGTGCCGACTGGAATTCTGCTAGTAAACTCACCGATTGAGGCTCCGGTCCTTATCGAGAAAGTGAAGAACGACTGGGGAAACGGAGAGCCTGAGACACTCAAAGCGTCTCTCCTCGCTGACATTGATGTCGCCGACTCACTGCTAGAGATTGATGTTGCCGACCCTGCACAATTCAAGGAAGGCATCTACGTAAAATGGGTGGTGAATCCGGCGCTGCAACGCTTAAGGGCGTACTTTCCTGACACATATAAATCAGTTGCGGGGAACGGCCTGAAGAGGAAAGTGGAGTTTGAGAAACAAGAGGCCGCCCAACGCAGTCCTTAACACCCCGATCCCACGGCAAGGAAACGAGTCGGTCGACCAACCTCTCATCACCCCTGACTTTCCCAAATCTCCCGCGCCCGCTGAACCGTGTCCGCATCTTCCGCCGCCTTATCCGGCCGCAGGCGCACAATCCTCGGAAAGCGCAGCGCATATCCGCTTTCGTGGCGGTCCGACTGCATCATATTGTTGAACGCCACTTCGAGCACGATCTTGGGCTCGACCACGCGGCGGAATCCCTGATCGTCGAGCGTGTGATTTAGAAACCACTCGGTCATCTCTGCAATCTCCGCATCGGTCAACCCGGAGTAAGCTTTGCCGATGTTCACCAGCCGCGCTTCATTCGTATCTGCATCCCGATCCCACACCGCAAACGTGTAGTCGCTGAGAACGCCGATACGCTTGCCGTGGCCATATTCGACCGCCGTGACCACCACGTCGAGCGTAGCCAGTTCCCGTTTGATCTTCAGCCATGACTTGCCTCGCTTGCCGGGCGTGTACGGAGATTGCAGGTCTTTGATCATCAGGCCTTCATTGCCTCGCGCCCGAGCCGCCACAAAAAGCTGCTCAAGCTCGGGACTCGAAGAAGCGTGAAACACAGGCGCACGAATAATGGCTGCAGGGCCGTCCTCAACTTCTTCCTCGAACAAGAACGTGCTTTGCTTAGCGTTCCTCCGCGTCTCCGTGTCTCCGTGGTGAATGCGATTTCGAGGGAGCGCAAGCAGCGAATCCAAGACCCGCGCTCGCTCCTCGAAAGGACGGTCAATCAGCAATTCTCCATTCGCATACAGCACGTCGAACACGACATACGCCACCGGGGTCTCACGCAACATCGTGTCGCTGACCTGCTTTCGTCCAAGCCTTTGCTGCAGAACGCTGAACGGACGCGCCCGTCCCAGACTGTCAGCCATTTCTTCGCCCGCCTCAGAAGCAGGCTCATCGGAACTAGGCTGATCGACAGGCTCACCGACAACGGCTTTCACTGTTGCCGGTCGCGAAGGATATTCCCACGCCACAATCTCGCCATCGAGGATCGCATCTTGCGGCAGGCCGGCCAGTTCCGGCGGTAACTCGGGAAACGATTCGGTAATGTCATCGCGCGTGCGCGAAAAAATCTTTACCTCGCCCGCTGACACATGCGCCTGCGCCCGGATGCCGTCATATTTATCTTCTACCGCCGCCTCGGCGAAATAGCTGAGGGCTTCTTCGGTTGACTCCACCGGGCTCGCCAGCATGAACCCCAGGGGATGAAACAGCCGCATCCTGGCTTGGGCAAGGTTGCCCTGAGCCGCCAGCCGCAGCGTCTGCCCGATGTCTCCCAGCAGCATGTTGGCTCGCTGCACCGCGGCAAGCGTGCTGCTAAAGGCTTTGGCAATCGCTTGCTCTACCAGGCTCTCCTTCAGCCCAATGCGCAGATCGCCGGTCATGATCTTCACGATGTACATGGCTTCAAGCGGCGTGGCTTGCGACAGCAACGAGCGCACCAGAGACGTTCTCGCCGCAGCCCCGTTAGCCGCCGCGACCTGGCGAAACGTTCGCTCGACATCAAGAACGCTCAAGCGGCTCGAGGCGGGTGCCGGAAGCACATCCGCGGCCACAGCTCCCAGGTCGCCATGCCGGCGATACGCTTCTGCGAGATCTTTTTCTTTTCTTCCAGAAAGCTCTTCAATAATCTTCCACAGCGAACGTCCGCCAATCTGCAGCGTGCTTTCTTTCCACAGGGGAAATGGTCGTCCGGAGAAAAACACGGCGGAAACTGCCGCCACGTCGGCCGTGTTCGCGATGAAGTAATCGGCGACCAGGGTGGTCTTCAGCCCTTTCTTCGTGGTGGCCGCAATCGCGTCACAGGTTTTCGCGAACTGTTGCATGAGTTAGAACGAATCTGATCGAGATCGGCATGGTCATTCGGATCGGGCTCGGCATTACATCTCGAAGACGGCGCTCTAGCTCGTGAGGTCTCCGCCGACCCCGAAGAATTCCTCCACAACCCGCAGGTCAGTCGTCTTCTTGTAATTCGGCAGGCTCTCGATGAATACGCGGCCGTACTGCTTCTTCAAAATGCGGTTGTCGAGCAACACCAGCAGGCCGCGGTCATGCAAGGATCGGATCAGCCGTCCGAAACCCTGCTTCAACGTGATCACGGCGGAGGGCACTTGATATTGGAAGAACGCATTGCCTCCGTCAGCGTCAATCGCCTTCACTCGCGCCGCAACCACGGGGTCGCTGGGCACGGCAAATGGCAGCCGGTCGATGATCACGCAGCTCAACTGCTCGCCCTGCACATCCACGCCTTGCCAGAACGACGAGGTTGCGAACAGCACTGCATTCGGAGTCAGGCGAAACTCTTCGAGCAGTGCGCTCTTTGGCGCGTCGCCCTGGCGCAGCATGGGGAATTCGATTTCGCCCAACAGCCGGTGATAGATGTCGTTCATCTGCGCATAGCTGGTGAACAAGACGAAGGCGCGGCCGCGCGTGATCTCCAGCAGCTTTCGAATTCGCGCGGCCGCCTTCTCGGTAAACTGCGGGGTGCGCGGATCGGGCAAGTCCGGCGGCACGTACAGCACGGACTGGCTGGCATAGTCAAAGTGCGAAGGCAGCACGGCCTCGCGCGCATGCTCAAAACCGAGCCGCCGCCGAATGTACTCAAACCCTCCGCCCACGGCCAAAGTGGCAGAGGTCAGCACCGCGCAATCCAGCTTCGACCACAAACACTCGCGCAGAATTGGACCCACATCGATGGGCGTAGCCTGCAGGAAGACATGCTGCCGCCCAGAAAAATTCTCTTTCGTCATCTCCGCGCCTCGTTGCCCCCGTGGTGCGAAAGATTTCCCCCGCCGCTCAATCCAGAACACTGTGTTGCGATCTTCCGACTCCAGCGTGAACTCCAGTTGCACCTGAATTTCCTGCGCGCGCCGAACAAAGTTGAAAACTTCCTCCGGCTTCTGCGGCAAAGCTTCCAGTTCGCCGGCAAGGCGCGTCAAGGCCTGATTCAGCCCCACGAACTCGTCTCCGTTTTCCTCCAGGAACTCGCGCCGGTTGTCGAATGCAAATCGCCCTTCGCCGGACGGCAATACAGAGAAGAACAGTTGCGAACGGTCTCGCACGCTTCCCAAGGCGCCAGAAACTCCGGGCGTGAGCGATCGATTGCGCTGCATGGATTGCTCGACGTCTCGCGCCAGTTCATCCACGCGCAGGTTGCTCACCGAAATTCCGAAGTAGTTCGCGGCGACATCTTCAAGCTCGTGGGCTTCATCAAAAATCAACGTTCCGGCTTCGGGAAGAATGCCCGCATCGGGCGCGCCCTCGGCTTGCAGCTTGATGGCAAGGTCAGCGAAGAACAGATGATGGTTGACGATGATGATGTCGCTTTCCATCGCGCGCCGTCGCATCTCGGTGATGAAGCAGCGGTCCCACTCACTGCACTTTTGCCCGATGCAGGCGTCGGCGCGCGCATCCAGCTTGTGCCACAACAGGCTGGCCTCAGGAAGCTCGGCGATTTCTGCGCGATCTCCGGTCGCGGTGGTCTTCTCCCATGCCGCGATCGCGCGATATTGTTCGATCTCGGTGAGTCCGCTCAATACCGGCTGATCGGTCAGATCGTAGAGCTTCTTGCGGCACAAGTAGTTGCTCCGGCCTTTCATATAGCAGACCGAAAGCTGGGCGCCGCCGCCAGACAGAGCTTGTTCAAGAAACGGAACGTCTTTGTAAAAGAGCTGCTCCTGCAGATTCTTGGTTCCGGTCGAAATGATCACCCGTCTGCCCGAACGAATCACGGGCAGAAGGTAGGCGAGCGTTTTCCCCGTTCCCGTACCGGCCTCCACAATCAGATGATGTTTTTCTTCCAGCGCCTGCTCGACGGCTTCGGCCATCTGCAGCTGTCCGCGGCGAAATTCATAGGCCGGATGCGTGCGCGAGAGCACTCCGCCCGGAGCAAAGAACTGATGCAGGGAACCGTCTTTTCCAGCGCGCGCCGGGCGTTCGGAAGCAGCGGAGGAAACGGGCTGGGGATTCGCCGGCACGGAGTCTCTATAATAAACAGTTCCCAGCAATTGGTAGTCAGTTGGGCGGTTTGAATCATTTGATAAAAAAGAAATTCGCCAATCCGTCGTCTTTTCCCATCATTGCCATTGTGGGCCGGCCCAATGTGGGCAAGTCCACGCTGTTTAACCGCATCGTGGGATCGCGCCGGGCCATTGTCGGGGACGAGCCCGGAATCACGCGCGACCGCCTTTATGGCGACGCGGAATGGCTTGGATATCATCTGCGAATTGTCGACACCGGCGGAATCTTGCCGGAAGAAAAAGATTTCATTCCCGCCGAGATCTACCGCCAGGCGCGGGTTGCGCTCGATGAAGCGGCGGCGATTGTAATGGTGGTCGACGGACGCAGCGAGTTGGCCGCTCCCGATCTTGAACTGGCTCGCCTGCTGCGCAAGGCGAACCGTCCGCTGTTTCTCGCGGTGAACAAAGTCGATTCAGAAAAGCAATCGTCGCTGATCGACAATTTCCATCGCCTGGGCGTGAAGGAGATGTTCCCTGTTTCAGCCGAGCATGGCCGCGGTGTAGATGATCTGCTCGATGCTGTGATTGCCAGGCTGCCGAAACCTTTGACCACAGAGAGCACAGAGGTCACCGAGGAACTGCCAATCGCTGATGAGACTGAGCCGACGACCGACGACCAGCGAGCGCCGAGCGAAGTTAAAATCGCGATCATCGGCCATCCGAATGTTGGAAAATCCACGCTGCTGAATTGTTTGACGGCATCAGACCGCGCCATTGTTTCGCCCATTCCCGGCACAACGCGCGATGCGGTGGACGAAGTTGTGCAGCGCGATGGCAAAACTTTTCGTTTCATCGACACCGCCGGCATTCGCCGCAAAGGCAAAACGCATCTGATGGCGGAAAAGCTCTCGGTGGTGATGGCGCGCAGCCACCTGGAAGCGGCCGACATTGCTCTGCTGGTGATCGACGCCACCGAAAGCGTCAACCAAATCGATGCCTCCATCGCGGGCTATGCGCACGAGAGCGGACGCTCGGTCATTGTGGTGGTCAACAAGTGGGACCTAATGATCAGCGGCCAGAAAAAAACAGGTCGCGCGACCAAGGCTGAACGTATGCGTGAAAGCAAACGGCCCGGCGATCGCGAGGCCTATGAAGAGCGCCTGCGCTATGAACTGAAATTCCTGAGTTACGCGCCGGTAGTTTTTGTCTCTGCCTCGACGGGGCATGGCACAGAAAAGATTTTCCCGCTGATCGAAGAAGTGGCCGTGGCGCGGCGCAAGCGCGTCACCACTTCAGAGATGAACCGTTTCCTCGAACACGTCGACTTCAGTCGTGCGTCCGTGCCCATGCGGCAGCGGGTGAAGATTCTCTATCTGACCCAGGCGGCGGTGGCTCCGCCCACGTTTATTCTTTTTACCAATCGCGCCGTCAAGCTGCACTTCTCGTATCAACGGTTTCTCGAGAATCAGATTCGCAAAGCATTCGGTTTTCTGGGGACGCCGATCTGGATCAAGACGCGGGCGAGAGAGTAGGCGGAGCCTACTTAGAGAATATGCGAATGCCACGCGGGCTGACGACGGTAAGGCGGCCGCTCAGTTTCATCGTCAAGAGAGTCGGAAGATAGCCGACGACAAACTCGGGCACGCTGCGGCGACCAGACATTTCGGGACGAAACAACACCACCTCGGAGTGAGATCCGGGGGGATAGCGCAGGATGCTGGCGATGCCTTTGTCGAGTGTCAGCAGTACGCGTCCTGCTCTATGAGCAGCCTCTACAACGCGGTCGTCACTCGCGCCCGAGAGATCTTCGCCCGCAACGTCATCCACATCACAATCGTAGACCCGAAAAACCTCGGCGAGGTCGAGGGGAAGGTTCTCGTCCAGCTTGAATTTCATTGTCGACGGATCGGCACAAGCCGTTCTTCGTGGGCCAACTCAGCGGCGTAGGCCAAGGCGGCGTCGATATGGTCGGGCCTTAGGGCAGGATAGCTAGGTAGGATTTCGTCTTTGCTGGCGCCTTCGGCCAGGCTGTCGAGAATCACTGTGACGGCGATTCTGGTGCCAGTAGCGCACAGGTCGCCGCCGCAGATTGCGGGATCGCTGACCAGCAGATTATGCCAAGCTACCATAGGCTTATTTTACCGGAGTAGCGCAAGAAAGGAATCGGGCTACTCGTAGCGCAACGCTTCCACGGGATCGAGCTTTGAGGCGCGCATGGCCGGCACCAGTCCGCTGATCACGCCCACCACCAGCAGCACTGCACTGGAAAGCAGAATCGTCCACAGCGAGATGCGCAAGTGGATATCGCCCTGGCCTGATTCATCTTCGAACAGCGGCCCCATCATGGGCAGGGTGCCGACCGACCACGCGATGATGTAGGAGAGCAGCACGCCGATGGCGCCGCCGATGCACATGATGAGCAAAGTTTCGGCGAGGAATTGCAGTTTGATGTGGCGTTTGCGGGCGCCAAGAGCGCGGCGCAAGCCGATTTCGCGAATGCGCTCATCGACCGACACCAGCATGATGTTCATCACTCCGATGCCGCCGATGCCGAGCGTCAGCGTGCCAATGAACGTCAGCAGCACCTGCAGGCCAATGGTCAAACCATCGATCACTGGACGAAACTCATCGCGCCCGAACATCTGAAACGCCTTGGGATCGGTGGGCGAAAAATTCTGCCGGGTCGCGACCGCGGCCAGCACTTGCGCCATGGCTTTCTCTTCGAATTGCGGGGCGATGGGCTCGAATAGCAGGACCGCCGCATAGCGCGTGTTCCACAAATCTCCCGCGGTGGAATACGGAATCCAGGAAGACTCGTCGTCGCTGGAAAAATAGTTGCTGAGCTGAATCTTGCGCGCCATGACGCCGATGACCTCAAAGCGCACGCCCGAAACCTCGACCGTTTCGCCCACGGCAGGACGTCCGCTGAACAACTGCTCCTTGAGACGGCCTCCCAGAAAGATTACGCGGCGGCGTTCCAGTTCGTCTTCGGCGTTGATCCACCGACCTTCGGACGGAACCTCGTTCCGCATCTCGCCATACTCCGGGCAAACGCCGCGGACCGGGGCCGTGCCAGCCAGGCGATCGCCGTAAGAGATTCCGGGGCGGCGAACGGTTTCCCGGCACACATGCTTCACCAGCGGAGCCGTTGCCTTGACCATGTCGACATCGGCTTGTTCGATAACGACTTTCTTGCCGGCACGCTGGCCGCCGGGTTGTTCGCTGGTTTGTTGCGGCCAGCAAATGACCACACTCTTGCCGAAAGCATCGAATCCATGCACCAAGACATTGCGAAAGCTGCTGCCATAGGCGATCAAAAGCGTGACCGTGGCGATACCCCACACGATGCCGAGCATGGTGAGCAGGCTGCGCGTCACGTTGCGTTCCAGCGCGGTCCAGGCTTCGAGAATGATTTCTAGGAGCATGTTTCCAGGTTTCAGAGTTTCCAGGTTTTAACGTTTCCAGGTCAGGAGGAGTTTCTTTGAAACCTTGAAACTCTGAAGCTTTGAAACCTGATTTCTATCCTCCTGCTTCGTAGCGAAGGGCTTCGATGGGATCGATCACGGCCGCGCGGCGCGCGGGATACAGCGCCGCTCCCACGGCGATCATTCCCAGCAAACCAGCCGCGGCCAATCCAGATCGCCAGTCGGGAATCAGTCCCGCGAAAAAGTCAGGCATAGGCAGCAGGTTGACTAAAGCGCACAGGCCAAACGCTATCCCCAGACCGATGGCGCCGCTGATGAGCGCGATGATCAGGGCCTCGATAAAGAACTGCCGAAGAATGGTTCCTGCGGGTGCGCCGATGGCTTTGCGTACGCCGATTTCGCGGGTGCGCTCCCGTACTGCCACCAGCATCACATTCATTACGCCGATGCCGCCTAGCAGCAGCGTCACGACGCCTACGGCTCCCAGGAAAAACTTCATCCCGTCGGTCATGGTCTTGAAGGCTTGCGCTTCCTTCACCGTGTCCCAGATGGGGCAGGCTTCTTTGTCGTTCGGGTCGTAACGGTGCATGCGAGCCAGCGCAACTTGTACCTCGCGCTTGCAGGCCTCGTGCTGCCCCACCGATTTCGGAGTGACCAGCAACTGGTCGAACGTGGAGTCCGTCCCCGGAGGTTTATCGGGGAAGTCGCGGCGCATGGCGGAGAACGGGACGAACACTTTGTTCACGTCCCAGCCGTCGTAGCTGGAGTCCTGTTTCTTGTGGGACATCACGCCGATGACTACGTAGGGGAAATCGTTCAGGTACACGTTGTCGCCGACGGGATCGCGGCCGGGGAACAACTGCTTGGCGGCATCGGACCCCAAAAATGCGACGCGGCGGCCTTCGCTCATGTCGTTCCAGTCGTAGAAGCGGCCAGAGCCGACATCGAGCGTCCGGATATAGGCAAACGGCGGGTATGAGCCGGTCACTTCGAACGAGGCGTTATTGAAGTTCGAGTGGGTAAGAACCGTCTCCTGCTCGAGTTCCGGAATAGCGTATTCGCAGTCCGGCGACTCGGCCTGCACGACCGGGATGTCGGGATCGACCCAGTGGACGATCCGCCCGGCGCTGGTTCCTCCAGCCTGCAGGCTGGTGCGGCCGTGGAAGAACATCATGACGTCTTTGCCGAGATTGCGGGCTTGATTCTCCTGGCCCTTGCGCAAACCTTCCCCAGCCGCCACCATCAGGACGATTGAGACGACGCCCCACGCGATTCCGAACATTGTGAGGAAGGCGCGCAACTTGTGCGCCCACAAGGTGCGCAACACATCGAGAAAGAGGTCCCGAACAGTCATTCCGTTAGTTGGACGCATGCCGATCAGGAAGGTCATCGGCTGGCGACTCCATTCGATACGCAGAACTAGATACGCAGACCACGGTGGTTTTGTTGCAGGTTTGTCGGCCGGTTTATTCGATGGGGAAGTGCAGCGTTCTATCGGGCCTCGCCGGCGGCTGACGTTGTGAGCGACGCCCCGACGTGCTCGAACCAGGCCGCAAACTCCTTGAGCGCGAGTTCGCATTGCAGGCGATGGCGTTCCTTGCGGTCGCGGATCTTTTTTTCCAGCGGAAGGAGCAGGTCGAAGGTGATGTTTGCGGGTTGAAAGTTTTTCGGGTCGGCGTGGGTCACATAGTGCGTAAGCGACCCCAGAGCCGAGGCGCGTGGAACCGGCGCGGGTTCCGTTCCGGAGAGCAGACCTGAGGCGTAGACTCCAGCAAGCAGCCCGGTTGCGATCGATTCCACATAGCCTTCCACGCCGCAAATCTGTCCCGCGAAAAACACTTTCGGATGTGCCTTCATCTGTAGTGTTTCGCCCAATAATGTTGGCGAGTTGATGTAGGTATTGCGATGAATCTGGCCAAAGCGCAGGAAGCGCGCGTTTTCGAGTCCGGGAATCAGGCGCAGCACCCGAGCCTGCTCGTCGAACTTCAGGTGATTTTGAAAACCGACCAGGTTGTAGGAATCGGCGCGCAGATTTTCCTGCCGCAGTTGCACGACCGCATAGGGAGTCTTGCCGGTGCGCGGATCGCGCAGGCCAACCGGCTTCATTGGACCGAAGCGCAGGGTATCGCGCCCGCGGCGGGCGATCTCTTCGATGGGCAGGCATCCCTCGAAATAATTCAGGTTCTCCCAATCGCGCTGCTCCACGGATTGGGCGGCGATGAGAGCATCGCAAAAGCGGTCGTATTCTTCGTGAGTCATCGGGCAGTTGATGTAATCTGCCGTGCCCTTGTCATAGCGCGCCGCCAGGTAAACCCGCGACATGTCGATGGAGTCGGCTTCGACGATGGGGCTGATCGAATCGTAGAAGTAGAGATGGGGACTGCGGGCGGCGGAATTGAGGTCTGGTTCCGAGGTACGCGGGTCGCGGCTCAGCCGTGCGATTTCCGCAGCCAGCGCATCGGAGGTCAGCGGCCCGCTGGCGATAATGGTGATTTTGGTTTCGTCAAGGCCGATGACTTCTTCGCGGCGCACGCAGATGCGCGGCTCTCGCGAAATTTCTTCGGTGACGCGCGCAGCGAACGTAGTTCGATCCACGGCCAGAGCGTGCCCGGCGGGGACTGCGCACTCACTGGCAATCTTGATCAGCAAAGAGCCGGCGCGGCGCAACTCCTCTTTCAATAGCCAGGGAGCTGTGTTCACACTCTCGGACTTCAGCGAGTTCGAGCACACCAGCTCGGCAAAGTTGTCTGTTTGATGCGCGGGAGTCGACCGCACCGGGCGCATCTCAAACAGTTCAACGTCAAGGCCGCGGCGGGCGCATTGCCATGCCGCCTCCGATCCGGCAAGTCCTGCGCCAATAATTCGCACCCGTCCGGCCACAGTCTATTCTCCGTTGCCGGCAAGGAGTCACAGCAACGATCTCAGTGTAGAACGGGAGTAGCCTGTGTGCCGGCGATCAGCCACATACCATTTTTGAACTTCCAGGTATCCAGAAATCGTTCGCGGCGGGAATACGGTTTTCCCTGTTCGATTCCTTTGACCTGATAAACCCCGGTGGCTATCGCCATGGTGCCGAACACGTGAACGTCTATGAACTGTACAGTGAACTCCGGTTGCAGGGCCGTGGGCTGAGAGAATCTTTTCTTCGTCGAGGTCAGGAAATCTCCCTTGGTTTGCACGGATCCGTCGTAGTTCACCAGAAGAACATTGTCGGAAAGGATGGAATCGATCGCTCTGGTGTCCCTGGCCTTAAGGGCTTGGTCCCACAATCTTTCGAGGGACGCGATCTTTGTCCCGGTGGCGGCGGCGGCATCGGATTGAGCGGGAGCGTGACCGACAATTCCGCAGACCAGAATGGCGAGAATGAAAAATGGTCTCATGCGCACTTTCGGCCCGGAGCTAGAACCCGCACGGCAACTTACGACCATGCAAAGGAACACGCGGGCGAGGCTAATTCGAAGCCAGCCGCAGGATAGGAGTGATCTGAGCCGTTATGCAGACCCAGGTCGAACCCTTCTGGATCCAGGTATCCGTGAAACTAAATTGGCGAACCTGCAGCCGTCCGTTCCTGAATTCTTTCGAGTGATGAGTTCCGTTTACGATCGCAGTGTCGTCGAATATCTGGACAGCCGTCACCTCGGAAACCACTTGTTGCGGGTGCAGCGACCTCTCACGAGAGAGAAACGCCGGCTTGTTCAGCGCGGTGCCGTCTGCATCGATATAAATGAGTCTGTTGTCGAATAAATCGTCCAGAGCTTTCTGATCGCCCGAAGCTTCCGCCTGATCGAGAATATGTTCGAGGGCCAGAAGCTTCGTTCTGGCCACGCTCTCGTCGATACTTTGCGCATCGATTTGCGGCAGGATCATGATCGCGCCGATCAGCAGTGCGAATCGCAACAGACGGAGTCTCATCAAGAGGCATATCGGCCAAATCCAGGATTTGCATCACCGGGAGCCCGGGGCGAGAACCACGCCCTGGAAGATTAACCGTCACATCAGAGGATTTCGCGCACATTGCCCACGCGCCGGGTCACGTGCTCGCGATCCAGATATTCGAGCAGCGGAATGGCATACTTACGGCTGACGCCGGTTAGATCCTTAAACCCGGCCACGTCCATCTTCGGGGCGATCATTTTCTGCCGGGCGATCTGCTGTCGCAACTGATCGAGCGCGCTGCGATGAAACACCAGCTCGTCCGAAATTTTGACTAGAATTGTTTCGCGCAGCAGCAGCGTCACGATTTTCGTCGCCCGCGCCTTTTCGATTTTCAGTCCCGCCATCACGTCATGCAGGGCCGGGACCTGTAAGCCGGCGGCGGCGAATACCTGTTCGATGTGACGCTTTGACTCGGCTTCATCATCTTTCATGACGACGCGATGGCCCGCCAGCCTGACCAGTTCGCCTGTCACCTCGATCTTCTTGTCGCGAATCATGAGATCGAGCGCCGCAGCGAACACGCCTTCCGAGGCGTTTATTTTCTCGTGAAGCTCTTCCTTGGAAATGCCCGCCGCCAGCGAGTGTGATTTGTGAAACTCTCCGAGTACCGAGAGAATCGCCAGTTGCAAGTCGGAAACGATGTCGGCGTGAATCCAAAGATCGCCGTTGCGAACGACGTGTTTTTCAAATTCGAGCCCCGCGAGTTGCGATTCGATGACCTGATTGGTCCATCCAGTTTCTTTCACCAATCGAGCGATGGAAATCCCTTTGCTCGCCTGGCGGGCGACGCGCGCCCTGAGAATCGAGTTCCGGTTGCCGGACGCGAGCACTGGCAAAAAATCTCTTAGACCCGAAATGCGAGCCGCGGGTGCTGCATCCAGCACCACTCCCCCGCCAATTGTCACCACCGGAGAAAACTGGCGCACGATGAAGCGATCGCCCGGAAGCAGAAGAGCGCTTTGCGGCAGCTTCAGTCGCGCGAATGTTTCTTCACCGGGGCGGATCAGCTTGGCTCCGGGCAGTACGACTTCCACCACCGTCTCCATGGTGTGACAGTGAAAATGAGCCGGCGAGCGATCCTTCAGTGCATGTGGCGCGGACCGCAACAATTTGAGGTGAACATCGGCGCGGCGAGTCGCTGCGAAAGTCTCTGGGGGAGCGAGCGTCATTCCGCGGGATAATTCCTCGGTACTCGCGCCTGCCAGGTTCAGTGCAGTTCGCTGCCCCGCCACAGCCTGGTCGGCCGAACTGCCATGCACTTGAATCCCGCGCACTCTCAGCCTTAGCCCAGACGGGAACACTTCGAGTTCGTCTTCGCGCCGGATCGTGCCAGCGATCAGGGTCCCGGTCACCACTGTGCCAAAGCCTTTCATGGTAAAGACACGATCGATGGGCAGGCGCACCAGAGCTTCTGAATCCCGAGTGTCGACATTCGCGGCGGCCACAGCGATGGCGTGCTTGAGATCTTCCAGTCCCGCTCCGGTCAGCGCGCTTACCGCGATCACCGGAGCTTCTCGAGGATCAAGAAACGTTCCTCGCAGAAATTCTTCGACTTCCAGACGCACGACATCGAGCGTCTCAGCATCGACCGAGTCGGACTTGGTGAGGACGGTGATGCCGCGCTTCACGCCCAGCAATTGCAGGATGTCGAAATGCTCGCGGGTTTGTGGTTTGATGGATTCGTCGGCTGCAATGACCAGCAGGACGAGGTCGATGCCACCGACCCCGGCGAGCATGTTGCGCACAAAGCGCTCGTGCCCCGGAACATCGACAAAGCCCAGGCGCAGTGGCTGGCCGTCTTCGTCAATGCCCGGCAACTCCAGGTGCGCGAAGCCCAGATCGATAGTGATACCGCGCCGCTTTTCTTCCTCGAGCCGGTCGGCGTCGATTCCGGTGAGTGCTTTCACCAGCGTGGTTTTCCCGTGGTCGATATGCCCGGCGGTGCCGACGATGATGGATTTCATCGCCAGGAATCCTAACAGGAGCAGCCGGAACGCGGCGACAACTCAGCCCCAATCAGCCCTACCGCTTTCGCGCCCTGAAATGCGACAATAGAAGCTCCTTCCATGGCAACCTCTCTGATTCTTGCGCTCTCGCCAGAAGTGTTAAAACAGCACGGCCTTACTGCGGAGGAATACGACAAGATCAAGCAGCTTCTTGGCGGCCGCGAGCCCACCATCACCGAACTCGGCATTTTCAGCGTGATGTGGAGCGAGCACTGCTCGTACAAGTCGTCGCGCGTGCACCTGAAGCGCCTGCCGACGCGCAGCAAGCGCGTTCTGCAGGGACCGGGCGAAAACGCAGGCATCATCGACATCGGCGACGGCTGGGCGTGCGCGTTCAAGATCGAATCGCACAACCATCCTTCGTTCATCGAGCCGTTTCAGGGAGCCACCACCGGCGTGGGCGGAATTCTGCGGGACATTTTCACCATGGGGGCTCGGCCGGTTGCCGTGATGGACTCGCTGCGCTTTGGGCCGATTACAGATTCTCGTGCGGAGAGGGAAATCCCGCCCTCTGATGCAGAAGGCAAGGCAGAAGAAGCGGGCAAGAGTGCCCGCTCCACACAGTCTGAAGTGCACCGCAACCACTCCATTCTAGAAGGAGTGGTCAGCGGAGTTGCATCTTACGGCAACTGTTTCGGCGTGCCGAATCTCGGAGGAGAAACCAGATTCGAACCCTGCTACTCAGGAAATCCTTTGGTGAACGCCTTCGCGCTCGGCCTGGTACGGAAAGACGAAATCTTTTATGCGCGCGCGGCCGGCGAAGGGAATCCGGTGATCTACGTGGGCGCCAAGACCGGGCGCGACGGCATTCACGGCGCAACCATGGCCAGCGAAGAGTTCAGCGAAGCGTCTGAGGCGAAGCGCCCCAATGTTCAGGTGGGCGATCCGTTCCTGGAAAAACTTCTGCTCGAAGCCTGCCTCGAAGCCATGAAAACCGGCGCGATTGTCGGCATTCAGGACATGGGAGCCGCTGGCCTGACCTGCTCTACGTGCGAGATGGGCGGGCGCGGCGGCGTGGGAATCGAAATCGAACTGGATCGCGTTCCCCAGCGCGAGACGGGCATGACTCCGTACGAGATCATGCTCAGCGAGTCACAGGAACGGATGCTCCTGGTGGCGCAGAAAGGACGCGAGGACGAAGTCTTTCGCGTTTTCGAGAAATGGGGACTGGATGCGGTGGAAGTGGGCAAGGTAACAACCGATAACAAATTGCGCGTGCTGGAGCACGGCAAGGTCGTGGCTGAAATCCCGAATCAAGCTTTGACGGACGATGCGCCAGTCTACAAGCGTCCCATGCAACGATGGGAGCCGCCAATCCCGCGTGAGAAACCGGAGCAAATTCGCTTTGGTGGAGCGAACGAGTTCACCGCGGGTCTTAAGCGACTGCTGGCCAGCCCGAATATTTGCGGCAAGCGCTGGGTGTGGCAACAATACGACCACATGGTGCAAACCAATACGGTGGAAGCGCCGGGCGCGGGCGATGCGGGCGTGATTCGCATCAAATCTACGCAACCCGGCAGCTCGCAGCGGGGATTGGCCATGGCTCTCGACGGTAACGGACGCTGGTCGTATCTCGATCCACGGCTCGGTGCCATGCATGCCGTTGCCGAGGCGGCGAGAAAAGTCGCATGCTCGGGCGCAACGCCGGTCGGGGCGACCAATTGCCTGAACTTCGGCAATCCGGAAAAGGCACATATCATGTGGCAGTTCTCGCAGACCATTGATGGCATCACCAAAGCCTGCGAGGAGTTGGAGATTCCGATCACTGGCGGCAACGTAAGCTTCTACAACGAAACTCTGGGCGAGGGAATCTATCCCACGCCGGTGCTCGGAGTAGTCGGAATTCTCGACAATGTTCACAAAGCGGCGAAGATGCCTTTCGCTGCGGCTGGGCGCGCGATTGTGCTGCTGCACGCCGGCGAAGTGGGCGATATGACCGATGCAGAAAGCGAATTCGGCTCTTCGGAATATGCCAAAGAGATTCTGGGCGCGGTTTGGGGATATCCGCCGGAACTCGATTTGGAGAAGGAAGCAGGGTTGCAGAAAGCGATTGTCGAAGTCACGAAACACGGAATCGTCGATGCGGTACATGACTGTTCCGACGGCGGGATTGCGGTCGCACTCGCAGAAATGTCGTTCGCGAATTCCATAGGGGCGCGAATAAGGCTGACGTCAGACGACCTCTTCGGCGAGTTTGTCTTGTTCGGAGAAGATGCGAGCCGGATTATCGTCTCTTGCGACCCCGCGCAGGTGTCGCGAATCAAAGAAGTAGCGGCGAGGTTTGGTGTGATGGCAGACGTGATCGGCGAAACCATTTCCGGTCAGCTTGAGATTTCGCTGGATAATGCGGCTGTGATTTCGTCGACAATTTCGGAATTACGTGTCGCTTACGAGGGCGCGTTAGAGGCTGCGCTGAAGTCAGATCATGAGTTGGTTGCTGCGGACTGAGTCTTACGTCGTGAAAACCTGGAATGAACTGGAGATCCATGCGATCCTTCGACAAATTTCACGATGAATGCGGCGTGGTTGCGATCTTTGCTCATCCTGAAGCCGAGAAGCTTGCCTACCTCGGCCTGCATGCGTTGCAACATCGCGGTCAGGAATCGGCGGGGATTGTTTCCTCCGACGGCCTGACCTCGCGAATGCACCGGGCCATGGGTCTGGTGGCGGACATCTTCACCGAAGACGTGCTCTCGCAGATCCGCGGCACGCTGGCCATCGGCCACACGCGCTATTCGACGGCCGGCGATTCGGCGCTGCTGAACGCACAGCCGATCCTGGTGCAGTCGAATAAAGGTTCGATTGCAGTGGCGCACAACGGCAATCTGGTGAACGCCACGACGATCCGCGCACGTTTGGAAGCGCAGGGGTCGATTTTTCAGACCAATAGCGATACTGAGGTCATCGTTCACCTCATCGCGTTGTCCAAAGAACACACCCTGCCTGAAGCCATGGCCGATGCGTTGCGCCGAGTCGAGGGCGCATTTTCTCTGGTGATGATGAGCAACGACCGCGTCTTTGCCGTCCGCGATCCCCGCGGTTTTCGCCCTCTGGCCATGGGCCGCATCGCAGGCATTGCCGGACAGAAGCACGATGCGGTGGTCTTCGCCTCTGAAACCTGCGCCTTTGATCTGATCGGAGCCGAGTACGTGCGCGATGTGAAGCCGGGGGAACTGATCGTCGTGGGCCCGGAAGGCGTGAGTTCAAGGTTCTATGCAACCCCGGCGCCGCACTCGAGTTGCATCTTCGAGCACGTGTACTTTTCTCGTCCCGACAGCGTGGTGTTTGGGCGCCCGGTGCAGACCAGCCGTGAGCAACTGGGTCGGCAACTGGCGAGAGAGGCTGGCGTGGATGCCGATCTGGTCGTGCCCGTGCCGGATTCCGGAGTGACCGCGGCAGTTGGCTATGCCTCCGAGAGCGGCATTCCTTTTCGCTTTGGATTGATTCGCAATCACTATGTTGGACGCACCTTCATCGAGCCCCGGCAGACCGTGCGCGATTTCGGCGTGAAGCTGAAGTTGAATGCGGTCCGCTCGCTGCTGGAAGGCAAACGCGTGGTCCTCATCGACGACTCGATCGTGCGTGGCACGACCAGCAAAAAGATCGTACGCATGATCCGCAGCGCGGGCGCAAGCGAAGTTCACATGCGCATTTCCTGCCCGCCGACGATCTCGCCGTGCTACTACGGAGTCGACACGCCTTCGAAGAAGCAACTGATTGCGGCCAATAAGTCGGTCGATGAGATTCGCGATTATATCGGCGCGGACTCGCTGGCGTATCTCTCGCTCGAAGGCCTGAGGAAAGCTTGCGGCGAGGGAGAGAATGTTACCTATTGCACGGCCTGCTACTCGGGCAAGTATCCGACCGATATTGTCGATGTCGAGGAAATTTTGCCGGCGACGGCGAGACGCTAGATCGGCGAGACGCTAGAACTCATCAGCGTTTTCGCGCCTTCACCACACGCGGGATCGACTGCAGATCAGTTGCGACCTCTACGTTATCCCACCCATCCAGCAAGCTCCGGACGCGGTCAACAATCGTGCCGCTGATTTCCATGATGAGCCAACCGCCGCGGCGCAAGATGGAATGCGCCTGCGGAATCAGGCGCGAGATCACTTCCGTTCCCGTGGGCCCGGCAAAGACTGCTGTGCGCGGTTCGAACTTGCGAACCTCCAATTGGACCTGGTCTTCTTCGCAAACCCCGACGTAGGGCGGATTGGAAACGACCAGATCGAACGGCGGATTCAGACCTTCGAGCAAGTCCGATTCATGGAACTGAATGCGACGTTCGAGTTGATGGCGGGCCGCATTGGCGCGGGCAACTTCCAGAGCGGCGGAAGAATTGTCGGTTGCGTGAATTTCGGCATGCGGGAGCTCTTTCGCCAGGGCCAGCGCGACGCAGCCGGAACCAGTTGCCACGTCCGCGATCCGGATGGTGTGGGCCGGGATCGTGTGGGGCGGGCACTCTTGCCCGCCAGCCGGGTAGGTGCGAACCAGTTCCAGTACCGTCTCGACGACGTGTTCGGTTTCCGGCCGCGGAATCAGGACCGCAGGCGTGACGATGAGATCCATCCCCCAGAATTCCTGATGTCCGGCAATGTATTGTGCGGGCACTCCACGCGAACGCTCGGCAAGGGCTGTATCGTAGCGCGACATTTCGTCGCTCGTGAGTTCGCGCTCCGGATGAGCAAAGAGATAAGCGCGGTCACAGCCCAGAGCGAACATGAGCAACAACTCGGCGTTCATGCGCGGCGAGGGGACGTTATGCGCGGTGAGTTGGCTGATCGCCGAGGTCAGGGCTTGCTTGAGTTGCACGGGTCTATTTCAGCGAAACGCGACACGCCGATGCAAATGCCTTTCCGATCATTGCGTCTTTAGTTCTTGGCGATGTTCGAAGCGCGTGACCGTCCCAAGTCAAAAACTCGTCTTACGTCGGCATGCTTGCGCGGGGCCTCGACAGCGAGGCGTTGTACCCGCTCGTGAGTCTGGCTCGTCTTGGTAGTCTGCGTGCGCGACATGATCTTAGACCACGCTGGTCGTTTCCTGCTTCAATTTTTCTGCCTGATAGTGCGTGACCAGCGCTTCGAGCAGCGGGTGGATTTTGCCGTCCATCACGGCGTCGAGCTGGTGGATGGTGAATCCGATGCGGTGATCGGTGAGCCGGTTCTGCGGGAAGTTGTAGGTGCGAATCTTTTCGCTGCGGTCGCCGGAGCCAACCATAGCTTTGCGTTCTTTTGCCAAGGCTGACTGCTGCTTTTCCATTTCGATTTCGTACAGGCGGGAGCGCAGGACGCGCATGCCCTTCTCGCGATTCTTGATCTGCGACTTCTCGTCCTGGCAACTGACCACGGTGTTGGTCGGAATGTGCGTGATGCGTACGGCCGAATACGTCGTGTTCACCGATTGGCCGCCGGGGCCGGATGAGCAGAACGTGTCGATGCGCAGGTCTTTTGCTTCGATCTTGATATCCACGTCTTCCGCTTCCGGCAGCACTGCAACCGTAACGGCCGAAGTGTGCACGCGTCCTTGCTGCTCGGTGGCGGGAACCCGCTGCACGCGGTGCACTCCGCTTTCGTACTTGAGCTGGGAGTAAACGCGGTTGCCTTCGATGATGGCGATGACTTCTTTCAAGCCGCCAACGGAGGATTCCGAAGTCGAAAGCACTTCGACTTTCCAGCGCTGGGTCTCGGCGAAGCGGGTGTACATGCGAAAAAGTTCGGCGGCGAACAGCGTGGCTTCATCGCCGCCGGTGCCGGCACGGATTTCGAGGACCACGTTCTTTTCGTCGTTCGGATCTTTGGGGAGTAACAGAACCTTCAGGTCTTCTTCCACGCCGCTGACGCGCGCCTGCAGCTTGTCGAGTTCCTCCTGAGCGTAGGCGCGCATTTCCGGGTCTTTCTCTTCGGCCAGCATCGCCTTGCTGTCGGCGATTCCCTTGGTCAGGTCTTTGTATTCGCGGTATTTTTCCACGATCAGCGAGATCTCGCTGTGCGCCTTGGCAGTCTTCTGGTATCTCGCCGAATCGTTGACGATCTCCGGCGAGGCGAGAGCCTGGGTCAGGTCTTCGTAGCGGGCTTCGATTTGGTCGAGTCTTTCGAACATTAATTTAACTCGCTCAGCTTTCGCATTTCTTGTTGCTGGCTTTCGTCCAGATACTGTTTTCCGAAAATAAAGAGGGTATTCGCTGCAAGGAACATAAATACTTTGTCATTTTCCGCTTTCAACTGCACTCCAGGCCATCTGATGTGCCATCCACAGACATCTCCAGTAATGTCCATACCTTCTTCGTTTACAACCGCCTTATAAGTCTTCCCGTGCAAATTGGCCTGCTTGTATTTAGTCCGCACATAAAGAATCGGAAAAAGGTTTACCAAAGCGGCATACAGATATTGGAGCGCCATGGCGGAAAGAAGAATTGGCGCCCAACTCAAGCGCGGCTCGGAGAGTGCCACTGCCATGAAAAAGACCGCAATCGCAATCCCGACGGCCACATCGGCGAAGCGCCTTTTGCCTCTTTTCATTTTGTGGTAAAGCACCTGCCCTGCATTGAATTCATCGGCGGTAATCGTGTAGGAGAATTCCATACCGTGCACGCCCCACAACAGCCGGTCTGATCTACCCACTTTCTATTGGCCAATGACATTTGCCATGAGAATATCTGGTTTGTAAAGGAGACGTGTCGGGGTCGCCCCCTAGGCAATCACTAATTCGCCGCCGTGTTCTTTTTCCAGAGCCATGGCATGATCGAGAGCAACAATGGCGCATTGCGCCTGCTCGTCCGACGGAGGTTTCGTCGTAATGCGTTGCAGCCATAAGCCGGGAGCGGTCATCAGAGCGAAAAGCGATCCGCGGTGTTTGGCGGCGAAGCGGATGATCTCATACGAAAGCCCGGCAATAATCGGCAGCAGGATGATGCGCGAGGCGAAGCGCGCCCAAAACGTGGTGTACGGGATCAGCATGTAAAAGCCGATCGAAATCAGCATCACGGTCATCAGAAAGCTGGTGCCGCATCGCGGATGGAACGTCGAATACTTCTGCACGGCCGCGGTATTCAAAGGATCGCCGTTCTCGAACGCGAACACGGTCTTATGTTCGGCGCCGTGATATTCATACACGCGCCGAATATCCTTCCACAGCGAAACGCCCCAGATAAAAAGCAGGAACAGCGCCAGCCGAATGCCGCCATCGATCAGGTTGAAGACGATCCGTCCGCCCAGCGCCGGGTCGAGTTTCTTCAACTCCGTCGCCGCCAGCAGCGGGATGTACTTGTACATGAAAATGAAAAATGCGAGGGAGATGACGATATTCACCGCTGCCAGCCAACCACTGATCGCCGCAGCTTTTTCGCGGGATTGGGATTTTGAAGCTGCTGGCCGTTTCCCATTTTCCGGCTCGCTCTGCTTCGACGGGACAGCCGAGGCGGCTGTCTCCACACGGTTGTTCTTGGTGCTTTGATCTTCTTGCAGCACGTCTTCGATCGCCACGTTGGCCGAGAAGCGCAGGGCCCGATAGCCCAGGCTCATGGCATAGCCGAGAGTCATCACGCCGCGAACGATGGGCCACGCCATCCATTTGTGCTTTTCCGACGGACGTTCCAGAGGCTCGCTCATGGTGACAACTTCGCCCGAAGGTTTGCGGCAGGCGATCGCCCAGGCATGCGGAGAGCGCATCATCACGCCCTCAAGCACGGCTTGCCCGCCCACCAAGGTTTCTTCTCCGCTTTCAAGGGCGGGGAGAAGTTGGACGGCGGCAAGAAATCGCAAATAAGTTCGCAAGGAACGCACGGGTATTAGATGCTCCAGGGCCAGAATACAGCGCAACTTGTAGGTTACCATACGTCGGACCTGGTTCGTTTCGACCGGTGTGCGCCTGATCGCAGCCCTGGAAGCGCCGCGCCACCCAAAGCCGAGTTTTGCAGCGAAGTCCCCTCAGGCGAGAAGCCGCATGCCTGCGGTGCTGGCGGCGCGATCGAACGTTGCCGTGTAGGAACAACCCGCGGCCTGGGAGCAGCGTTCGATTAGACAATCGGAGAAGTCGGCTCGGCTGGCACTGAATGTTCGGAACGCATGCCATGCTAAATCGGCTCGCTCAACCACCAATTCCTGGCTACGCAGCAGGGTTTCCAGAACCTCTTCCAACTGGCTCTTGTTGAATCCGTAAGACGACTGCAATACCCAGACTGTTTCGACCAGCGCGACCAAGGAAAGGAAGCCTTTCGACTCCGAGGAAAGCGAACGGATCAACTTGATTGCCGCCGCCGACTGCGAGGAATCGTCGCGCGTTAGATAGCGGACCAGGATATTGGTGCACCGGTTTATTTGCGATCGTCTGCTGCAGCCGGATTTGCTGGTATCTGCTGCACCACGATTCCAGACGCTTGGTCTTTGTTGTGGTAGACGCGCTCTGTGGCTCTTACGAAATCGGAGGGCTTGGCGTCTGGGATGTTGGTGAAGGTTTGCGGATTGCGGTCGGTTAGCGGGAACCAGGAACTCTGCACCTGGACCATGATGCGATGTCCGCGGCGGAAGGTGTGATTGACGTCTTGCATGGTGAAGTTCACTTCTTCCACTTTGTCGGGAGTGAAGGGCTCGGGCTTTTCGAAGCTGCGGCGGAACTTTCCGCGGAACGGCTCTCCGCGCACCAGTTGCTCGTATCCGCCCATGGTGAACATTGGTGGTCCCACGTCGGTGCGCGGCTTGTTGCGATCTTCCGGCTTGGGCGCGTCGAGCTTGCTGTCGGGATAATCAGTGGGATAGACGTCGATGAGTTTCACATCCCAATCGGAGTCGGTGCCCGTGGTGGACACGAAAAGGCGAGGAGAAACCGGTCCGGCGATGGTTACGTCCTCCTGCAGAATCGCCGATTCGTAGACCAGAACATCGGTGCGGTCGGCGGCGAAGCGCTGGTCGGAAACCATGTATTCCTGCGGCACGCTAACCGAGACATAGTTGACGTAGGGCACAGGGTGCGCGGGATCGCTGACGTATTCGTCGAACGACGACGCCTCATTGGGAGAATCGAACGAGAGTCCGCCGTTGGCGTGGAAATACAGAGTTTTCGGGGAAGCCTCTTTGGGTGGCCACGACGAGTAGCGACGCCAAACGTTGGTACCGGTTTCGAATACGTAGGCTTTCGGCAGCTTCGCCTCTCCCTTGCCTTTGAGATATTGCTCGAAGAATGGGAAGAGGATTTCCCTGCGATAGAACTCGCCGGTGTTGCCCGCGAACTCGGCGCGTCCCAGATGCTCACCATCGTAGCGCGCCCAGCCGCCATGCACCCAGGGACCGACCACCAGGCCGTTGAAAATATCAGGATTGTTCTGGTCGATCGCATGGAAAGTGCTGAACGGTCCTTGCAGGTCTTCGGCGTCAAACCATCCTCCGACAGTCAGGACGGCGCAATGAATGTTCTTCATGTGCGGCGCCAGATTGCGGGCCTTCCAGTAGTCGTCGTAGACGTCGTGGCGCATCTGGTCGTCGTAGAGCTGGCTCTTGCCTTCGAGAAGTTTCGACAGATTGGCAATCGATCCGATGCTCAGATAAAAGTCATAGCCATCTTTGGTACCGAAGTCGAAGGGCACGGGCGTTTTGGGGGGAAGTTGAGGGTTCTCCTGCGGCTTGAACGAACTGTAGAAGCCAAAGTTGGCGGCCAGCATGAAGGCGCCGCCGTGATAGGCGTCGTCGCCCATGAAAAGATTGGTCATGGGAGCCTGCGGCGATGCGGCTTTCAGGGCGGGATGGGAATCGATGATGCTGGCGGAAGTAAAGAATCCGGGATAGGAAATTCCCCAGATTCCAGCGTTGCCGTTATTGTTGGGAACGTTCTTGAGCAGCCAGTCGATGGTGTCATACATGTCGCTGGCGTCATCGATGTCTTTGCTGGATTTTTTGTTGTCGATGTGCGGCCGCATTTCGACAAACTGGCCTTCTGACATATAGCGCCCGCGCACATCCTGAAAGACGAAGATGTATCCGGCCTTGTCGAAGTCGGGAGTCGGGCCAAGCTGGGTGCGGTAGAGATCCACGCCATAGGGGCCCACGCTGTAGGGAGTGCGGTTTATCAGAAAGGGATAGGCGTGGGCGCTGTCTTTGGGCACATACACCGAGGTAAACAGGTGAACTCCGTCGCGCATCGGGATGCGGTATTCATACTTTGTGTAGTGCTCTTTGACGTCGAATTCCGGAGCGTCGGGACGGCTCTGGGCCAGCAGCCCCGTGGTCAACGTCACAGCACACAGCAGCATCCCGAATTTCGCACGAAACATGATCCCTCCCTGGTGAGAATGGTGCTTAGGCAAGCTACATTCGGCGATGGACTGCAGTCAAGCAGACCCCAGTTTCAGAGCAGTCGAGCGGTACAATAGACGTTGGCCGGAAGGAATCGTTTTGCGGATTCGGCCACTGGGGGAGCATGTTCGAGGTCACTGTTGAAGACACGTTTGCCGCGGGGCACTACCTGCGCAACTACAAGGGCAAGTGCGAAAACCCGCACGGACACAACTACAAGATTCGCGTCACGCTGGCTGGCGAACAGCTGGATAAGGCCGGACTCTTGCTGGATTTCAAAGATCTGCGCGAGGTCATGAAGCACGTCATCGAGCGGCTGGATCACAAGATGATCAATGACATCGAGCCCTTTACGGTGATCAATCCCTCGGCGGAGAATCTGGCAAAGTATTTTTTTGACGAATCGAATGGACGGCTGCGGGGCGTGACCAATGGCCGGGTGAGAGTGAAGGATGTGACCGTGTTTGAGACGGATACTACTACGGCCAAGTACAGCGAATGAGGCAGCCGCCAGTTTCCAGTTGCCAGCTGCCAGTAAAATCCGGTTAGGGAAAGGTTGCGGTTCTTTGGGACGTTCCTACCGAGATCTTGTTGCTTGGCGGAAGGCAATGGACCTGGTTACTGCTGTCTATCGAGCAACCGCCGGTTTTCCGAAAGACGCACTGTTCGGCATTACTTCGCAGCTTCGCCGCGCCGCCGTTTCTATTCCGAGCAACATCGCTGAGGGTCAGGGAAGGCTCTCCGAAAAGGAATTCCGATACTTTCTCGGTCAGGCCAGAGGTTCACTGATGGAAGTCGAAACCCAGCTTCAAATTGCGGAGAACTTGGGCTACCTGGGCAAGGAGTCCACGACTACACTGCTGGGTTTGTGCGCCGAGGCGGGACGCGTTCTCAACGGGCTAATCACTTCAGTTTCGAAGCAAATAGGAGGCTAAGCTGGCAACTGGTGGCTGGTGGCTGGCGGCTGTTTCCGATGCAGATCACGGAAATCTATAAATCGTTGCAGGGTGAGTCGACCTATGCTGGATTGGCTTGCGTGTTTGTGCGCTTGACCGGGTGCAATCTGCGCTGCACTTGGTGCGACAGCGAATACACGTTTCAGGGCGGCCGAAAAATGGAGATGGAAGAAGTTCTGTCTGAGGTCGAGGGCCTGAGTCCGGGAGGCGGACTGGTCGAGATCACCGGGGGAGAGCCGATGCTGCAGGAGCGGGAAGTGGTTCCGCTGATGGAGCGGCTGCTCCACCTGGGTTATACGGTTCTGCTCGAGACCAGCGGGGAGCGGCCACTGGAGCGCGTTCCCGACGGCGTGATTGCGATTATCGACGTAAAGTGTCCGGACTCGGGTGAGGGTGACACCTTCTGCATGGAGAATCTGGAAAGGCTGGATGCAAAGGCGGAAGTGAAATTTGTTTTGGCCAGCCGCTCCGACTACGATTTTGCCCGCGACTTTCTTGTCCGCCACCGCCTGGCGGAGCGCGTGAACGCAATTCATTTCTCTCCAGCGTTTCGCAAAGACGCGGCGGGCGCGCGCAACAGTTCGCATTGCCTGCTGGATCCCCAGGAATTGGCAGAATGGATGCTTGCCGATAACGTTCCTGCCCGGCTTGGGCTGCAGCTGCACAAGTTTATTTGGGATCCCGCGATGAAGGGCGTGTAGGGGAATTTCCGATTTTCGATTTTCGATTGTTGATTGTTGATTGAAAACCACCTAGGCGTCGGCTTCTTAGAAAAATCAACAGTCAATGTCTGTACACCATGATCCAGTCTGCGAAATCGCGTGCCGTTGTGCTGCTTAGCGGCGGCATGGATTCGTGCGTGTGCGCTGCGCTCGCCGCTCGGGATCACGAGACTGCGGCCGTCCACGTCAGCTATGGGCAGCTTACCGAGGGGCGGGAGAGCCGTTCATTTCTCGCGATCTGCGAGCGCCTGGGGATTCGCGCCAAGCTGATGGTGCGCAACGAGGCGTTGCGTTTGATTGGAGGTTCCGCGCTGACCGACGATTCGATTCCGGTGCCGGACGCGCATACGCTGGGACAAAACATTCCTGTCACTTACGTTCCGTTTCGCAATGCTCACTTTCTGGCCGTGGCGGTGAGCTGGGCTGAGGTGCTGGGCGCGGAAAAGGTGTATATTGGCGCGGTTGAACCTGACAGCTCTGGATATCCCGATTGCCGCCCGGCCTATTACGAAGCATTCAACCGGGTGGTGAAGGCGGGCACGAAAGAAGGGAAGATTGAGATTGTCACGCCGCTGATCGCCATGCGCAAAGCTGAGATTGTGCGGCTTGGCCTTGAACTAGGCGCGCCCTTGGATTTAACTTGGTCGTGTTACAGTCGCGAGGATGAGGCCTGCGGAGTGTGCGACAGTTGCGTGTTGCGCCTGCGCGCGTTTCAGGCCGCAGGCGTGGTGGACCCGATTCCCTACGCCGCGAAATCAGATGTGGATGCTTGATTTTATTTTCGAATTCAAGTTTGAGGGGCAACAATTGGATATGTGCCCGGAGGCAAAATGAAAAAACATTTCGCAATTTTTCTGTTCGCAGTGCTCACGCTGGGCGTGGCGGTTCCCCTGGCTTCGGCGCAGAGTGCCAGCGTTAAGGGCGTTTGCAAGGATGAGCAAGGCAATCTGATCGTGGGTGGTGTCGTGCAATGGAATAACCTCGACACCGGCCAAAAGTGGTCCCTGCCGACCAACAAGAAAGGCGAGTACTTTTCGCTGGGCCTCTCGTTCGGCAAATACAACGTGACCCTATATCGAAATGCCGACGATCAGAAAGCCGGCAAGGAGATCGATCACCTCAACGGCGTTCCGGTGACGACCGACGAGACTCCGCTCGACTTTGACGTGAAGAAGGATATGGAAAAGACGGCGCAGGGCATAGGCCTGACGCCGGAACAGGCGAAAAAGCAGCAAGAGCTGCAGGAAAAACAAAAGAAGGAAGGCATGACGGTCAAGGTGCTGAACGACAAACTGACCGCTGCCAGGACCGCCGCCGATGCGGGTGACTTTGACACCGCTATCAAGACCCTCGAGGACGCCAATCAGCTCGACCCTTCGCGCGATCTGATCTGGTTCAAACTGGGCGATTACTATCGCATGTCGGCTCTCAAACAGACGGATAAGGCGGAAAAGGATAAGCGCCTGGGCTCAGCCATAGAAGCGTATGAAAAAGCCATCGACATCAAGAAGGCCATAGTCAACGACAAAGATCCCAACCTTGCGGCGAATCTTGCCGCCTACTACAACAATTTGGCCGAAGCCTATGCCAAGTCGAACAAGGTGGACGATGCGGTGAAGACTTACGCACTGGCGGCGCAAGCTGATCCCGCGCACGCCGCGCAGGCCTATTTCAACACGGGGGCCGTTCTCACCAACGCGGGCCGGGCCGATGAAGCTCTGGCAATGTTCGACAAATGTATCGCTGCAGATCCGACCCGAGCCGATGCTTATTATCAGAAAGGTGTGAACTTGACCGGCAAGGCGACGATCGATAAAGACAACAAGACGATCCCCGCACCCGGCACCATCGAGGCTTTTCAGAAATACCTGGAACTGGCTCCGACCGGGCCCTATGCGCAATCCGCCAAGGATATCATCGCCCAACTCGGTTCTTCCGTGGAAACCAGCTACGGGAAGAAGAAGGCACCTAAGAAGCAATGATTTTTTAGGGCATCGGGACCAGCGGGCGAATCCTTGACGAGCGAACCTTGGATTCGCCCGTTTTGTTTTGCACTCCTTTGTTTGCACTCCTCACGTTACGAAGGACCTTGCACCTGCTGGTCTTCGTCCAATCCTCGTCCCGCGTTAAAGTGGAACCAGGCAGTTCCCCCTTCCAGTCTGTGGGAGCGCGCAATCTTAGTGTGTGAGGACGAATGGCAGCGCCCACAATTGCTCCGATTTCGGTGGTCCTGGAAGGTTTCTCCGGGAGCGGCGGAATCGCAACCCCGGTCCTTTTGAACGCGATGCTGAGCACGGGAGAAAAGATCAGCGACCTGATTTTTTCCCCAGGCCGGCCTCCGCAAGTCCAGGTGTACGGGCAGATGATTCCCGTGCAAGTGGCCGGGCTCACCATTCTGACGCCCGACGATACGCGGCGCATTGCCTCAGACCTGATTGGCGACAACAAGCAGGCCATCACCACTCTGCGCGAGCAAGGCGCCTGCGACATTTCGTATGGATTGCAGCGTGTAGCCCGTTTCCGGGTGAACATTTTTATCCAGCGCGGAAGTTGCGCCGTGGTCATGCGAGTGATTCCTACCGGAATTCCGAATTTCTCTTCCCTGCGCATGCCGTCACAATTGTCCGAGGTCACCAAGCTAAGGGATGGAATTGTACTGGTCACGGGAGCCGCGGGGTCGGGTAAATCGTCGACTTTGGCCGTGCTTCTTGACAGCATTAACCGCGAAAGGTACTACCACATCATCACCATCGAAGACCCTATCGAATTCCTTCACAATCATAAGTGTTCGACTATTCATCAGCGGGAACTGCACAGCGATACCCCCAGCTTCGCCCATGCGCTCCGTTCGGCGATGCGGCAGGCGCCTAAGGTGATCCTGGTGGGTGAAATGCGCGATCGCGAGACCATCGAGATCGTGCTCGAAGCCGCCGAGACCGGCCACCTGGTTTTTTCCAGTCTCAATACCATGGATGCGCCCAAGACCGTGGAACGGGTAGTCAGTTCATTCGCGCCGGCCGAACAGCAAGCCATTCGCAGCCGCTTCGCGAAATCTTTCCGCTACATCATTTGCCAGCGCATCATGCCGAAAGCCGATCGCAGCGGGCGGGTCGCGGCCTTTGAAGTTCTAAAGGCGACTTCCCGCACCTGTGAGTGCATTGAAAAGGGCGAACATGAAGATCGCGCACTGCTCGATGCCATGAAAGAGGGCAGCTCTGAGGGCATGCAACACTTCGACAGCGAGATCGCACGTCTGGTGCAGGAGCGGGTTGTGGATCTTGAGACCGCCCTGGCATTCGCCAGCAACCCGGCTATGCTCGGCCAGGAATTGGCGAGGTAAAATCCCGCGCACCGGCGAACCATTGAACGTCATCTCTGCCAGCTCAGTATTTCTGCCCGCTCATTGCAAGACGCATCGCTGCACATGTAAGCCTGCCTGTCCTCTATTATTCTCTTCATGGATCCACAGGCTCCTGCGGCTGTTCTGAGCTTTGCCGATGCTCGCCGTGTGGTGGAAGAGCAAGCGGCGGTGGTACGACCGAGCGAACCCGAATCTGTATTTCTGCTCGACGCCGCCGGCCGGGTGCTGGCCGAACCCGTGCCGGCCGATCGCGATCTCCCTCCGTTTCCGCGCTCCACTCGCGATGGGTACGCAGTGCGATCGGCAGACTTAGCGCTGGTTCCAGCGACGCTCGATGTTGTGGGCGAGATCAAAGCGGGCGAGCGGCCGGACAAGATTCCCTCGCTTATTGGGCGCGGCCAGGCGGTGGCGATCATGACGGGAGCGCCGGTTCCACCCGGAACTGACGCAGTCGTGATGGTCGAGTTCACGTCAGCGCGCGAGAAACAGGTTGAGATTTCAAGGGGAGTGGCAGCCGGCGAGAACGTGGTTCCCCGCGGCGCGGAGGCCCGAGGCGGCAGTGTGCTCATCGAGCGCGGCCAGCGGTTGAACGACGCGGCCGTTGCGCTAGCCGCGTCGGTGGGAAGAACTCACCTGCAAGTGTTCCCGCGGCCGCGGGTTGCGGTTCTCACCACCGGTGACGAAGTCGTCGACGTCTCTATGGTTCCCGGTCCAACTCAGATTCGCAACTCGAACAGCTACTCGCTTTCGGTGCAGATTCGAGAGGCTGGAGCCGATCCTGTCCTGCTTCCCATCGCGCCGGACGAACCGCAACGCTTGCGTGCTCTGATCGACGAAGGCTTGCAAGCGGATTTGCTGGTGATGACCGGAGGAGTCTCCATGGGCCGCTACGATTTGGTCGAGCAGGTTCTGGCGGAAATGCAAGCGGAATTCTTTTTTACCGGGGCGAAGATTCAGCCGGGGCGTCCTGTGGTGTTCGGTAAGCGCAACGCAAACACGCGGACAGGAGTGTCCGCGCCACACTACTTCTTCGGTCTGCCGGGCAATCCCGTTTCGACGATGGTGACGTTCGAACTTTTCGTGCGGCCCATGTTAGAGGCCTTGGCCGGGATGTCCCCAAGCAAACTTGTGTTTGTTCATGCCATGCTGAAGTCCGAGATTCGAGTCAAGCCCGGCCTCAAGCGATTTCTTCCGGCGAACCTTTCCGGTGAGTTCGAGAATTCGGAAGTCGAACTTGTGCCCTGGCAGGGATCGGGAGATATTGCCGCAACCGCCCGCGCCAACTGCTACATCGTGATCCCGGAAGATCGCGATCGAATCCCGGCGGGTGAATTCGTCCCGTTGCTGCTGCGCTGATAATCGCGACGGCCGAGGCGGCCGTCGCCACATTTCTCGGGTGCGCGGCTTCTGCATGTAAGATTTCTGCATGTAAGATAAAGAGTGCGTCACCCCTCGTCGCCGATGCCGAAGAAGCTTTCCCACTACGATTCTGCTGGCCGCGCCCGCATGGTTGATGTGTCGGGCAAATCCGCAACCCGGCGTACGGCGCAGGCGAGCGGGTTTGTTGCCATCAAGCCGGAAGTGCTGGCTTCGTTGCCGAACAATCCCAAAGGCGATCCGCTGGAAGTTGCGCGCATTGCCGGGATCATGGCCGCCAAGCGAACTGCGGAACTGATTCCGATGTGCCATCCGCTGCCGCTGTCGTTCGTTGATGTGGAAGTGCGCGTGTGCGAGAATGGCGTCGCGATCACCTCCACAACCGCAACCCACGCCGAAACCGGCGTCGAAATGGAGGCGCTCACGGCCGTCAGCATCGCGGCGCTGACCCTCTACGACATGCTGAAGGCGGCCGACAAAGGCATTGAGATTCGCGAGATCATGCTGGAGCGCAAGACCGGCGGCAAGAGCGGAGACTACACGCGCGGCAGATAGGATCATCGAAGCGATTCATGGCTGACAACGTCAAGCTGCTGGTGGTGGATGACAATCCCATGGTGCTGGCTTTGCTGCAGCAGGCACTGTCGTCGATTGCCCAGGTCACCGCGGCCACCGACGGCACCGACGCTTTGCTGAAAGCCGTGGACGACGCTCCCGACCTCCTGGTATGCGACTACCGCATGCCTGGAATGGATGGGCGGCAACTCGTCGATAAGCTGAAGAGTCGTCCTTCGACAGCCCACTTCTCTTCCGTGTTGATGGCGAGTAAGTCCGATATCGCCGAGCGGCTGTCTCCACAGGATGTGGCCGACGATTACCTGGAGAAGCCATTTTTCCTGAAAGATGCCATCCGCCGGGTGAAGCGCATGATCGATCGCATCGCGCTCGAGAAGATGGCCAAGACCGCGCCCTCCGACGGAGTGGTGCGCGGAAGCCTGGCGCAGATGAACGTCATCGACCTGATGCAGTCGCTCGAGATGGGACGCAAGAGCTGCCGGCTGACGCTGAGCAACGAGGGCGACCGCTGCGAAGTATTTTTCGTGGAGGGCCAGGTCAGGCATGCGACCTATGGCTCGCTGGTGGGAGACCCGGCGGTGTTCAAGGTTCTGCGTTGGACCGGGGGAAACTTTCAGCTGGATTTTGAGGGGAAGACGGACAAGGAAAGCACTCAACTGAACACGCAAGGTCTTCTGATGGAGGGATTGCGGCTGCTCGATGAATCCATGCGAGATGGAGGGGCTGACACCGAGCCCGCGCCGGAGGCAGCCGAGACTCCGTCAACCCAGGCTGCGGTCTCGAGTGCGCCCGCAACTTCTGCCGTTAGCGTTCGCCCCAAGCACGAGGAAGACGAGGATGTTCTTCTCGATGGCTGACGCGGCTGGGAAGTTCACCGCGGCGGTGGTGACGGTCAGCGATTCCTGCGCGCGCGGCGAGCGCGAAGACGGGTCAGGACCCGCCGTCGCCCATCTGCTGGAGAAACTCCATTTCTCTGTGACCGCCCGCGAAATCGTTCCCGACGAAACCATTCAGATTCAAAATGTGTTGATTCGATTGGCGCGGGAAGTGCGCCTGATCGTAACCACCGGCGGGACCGGCATCGCACCTCGCGATGTAACCCCCGAGGCAACCGCGGCCGTGTGTGAACGCATTCTGGATGGCGTTGCCGAATGCATGCGCGCGGAAGGCAGCAAGAAAACCGCTTTCGCAGCTCTGAGTCGCGGAATTTGCGGCGTGCGCGGCAACGCGCTGATTCTTAATTTGCCGGGCAGTCCCGCCGGCGCCATTGAATCTCTCCAGGCGGTGGCCGGCTTGATTCCGCATGCGATCGAACTGCTGAGTGGCAACACCGCGCATCCCGATCTGCCGTCAAATCGTGTGTCGACCGGCGACTGACACGTCCGGCTTCGATCACGTACACTGAACTCATCCTCCCTTGAAACCTCTCGGACACATTTTGGCGCGTTACACGGCGTGGATTCTTGGCCTGATGAAAGTGCTGGGAATCTGGGGCGTGTTCGTCATTGCATTTGCCGATAGCGCCTTGCTGGGCATGCCGGTGGATTTCATCGTCGGCACCTACGTCTATCAGGATCGCGCCCGCATGCTGTTGTACATCGTGATGGCGTCGCTGGGGTCGGCGCTGGGCAGCGTCCCGCTTTACATCGTCGGATATCTGGGCGGCGAGAAGGTGCTGCGCAAGCGGATTCCCGAAGAGCGATTCGAGAAGATTCACCGTTCGTTTGAGAAGCACGAATTTTGGGCGCTGATGTTCCCCGGTATGCTGCCGCCGCCCATGCCGTTCAAGGTTTTTGTTCTGGCCGCGGCGGTGTTTGAGATGAAGTTTCGCGATTTTCTGGTGGCGATTTTCGCGGGCAGGTTCGTACGGTTTCTGGTTTTGTCGCTGCTGGTGCTCTATTTTGGACCGCAGATTATCGGCCACCTCGGCGGAGTGCTGAAGCAGCATTGGCTTCTGCTGTTGAGTGTGATTCTGGAAATTGCGGTGGTGGTGTGGGCGCTGCGAAAGCGATCCAAACGATCCGCCGCAACAGCCGAGAACGCAGGCGTCAATTCAGGCGTCTAACGTCAAGCGGTAAGATCAGGCGCTTAGCAGCAGCCGGAGTTCAGAACTCTAGGCCGGGGCAATGCGCCCGCTGGACTTGCGAAACCATCCGCCGAGCGCGTGCAGCAAGACCGGTGTCCCGAAGAATGCAAGCGAGAAGAACAAATCGCTCTCGATCGTTCCGCGGAAGAACGGAATCGCGGCCGCGTAAGACGTCATCAGTCCGGCGAACGATCTCGGATACATATTCGGCCAGGCGGCCCACACCGCGAAATTACTGATCAGATAAAACGAAACCGAACTGGTCAGGGCGGCTCCAAGCACGCGCCAGAAGCCGGCCTTTTGGCGCAGATTCGTGCCCAGCCAAAGAATCGCAGCATACCAGGCCCAGATCACAAGCTGATCCCAGGAGAACGTAGAGGCGTAGACGAACTTGGTCAAAACCACATCGGTCGCTGCCAGCAACACCAGCGGAATCCACATCTGCCGGCGCGATCCGCGAGCGCCGAAAAACAGCAACGACGCTGCCAGCGGAGTAAAGTGCCACGCATGAGGCAGGACGTTCAGCGGTCCCATGAAGGGCAGGAACCGAACCGCAATCGCCAGCAGCACAAAAACATAGGGAAGCATGATCACCTCGATGAACTCTTATTCTGGGCGCACGCGCGGACTGCCGTCAAGTGAGCCGGGCCAAGCGACGTAGGCCCTAGCGCTGGCCGGGCTCGGGGATCACGCGTTGCTTCTTTCCTTCGCCGTATACATCGCCGACAACGCGCAGCTGTTTGTCCAGTTCCACGGCAGCGCCCAGCACGTTGCGGCGTCCTCCGCTCAGCGCATCGGGAATGCGGACGAAGCGCAGATCCTGAAAGTGCACGATATAGCCCGCTGCGTTATTGGCCCCGTTATCGGCCTCGCCGCTTCCCAACGTCTCCGTTTCTATCGTGGGATACTGCGCCCAATCCAGAAATACGCGCCCGATGTAAGAATTCTTCGCAGCCGAGGTGACAGGAGTTTCTTCTGACTTGTAACGGATTTCGAGAAGTCCTTCGGGATCGACCTCTGGCCGAAGCGAATCAACCGGGGCCAGCCCAAAGAATGTCGACGTTTCTACAACACCATCCCAGTGAAAAGGATCGATCCAATGCGGATACGCCGATACGCGAAGCGGGTCAGCGCCGTTGTAAGTTCGGGCTTCGAGCGCGTTGACCGCGCGGCGATGTTCGTAATCCCGCGCTCCCCAAAGCAGAACAACTCCCAGCAACGCCAGCGTAGCGGCCAGGCGTCCGCGAAGCCCGCGCTGGCGCGCGCCAATTTCCTTGTCGATCAAGGAAAACAGAGAGGGCACAACCAGACCCAAAATGAGCATTGCCCACATGACCGGCTCGGCGATGAAGACGATGTCCCACGAATACCATTTTTCCGAGAACGGCCAAAACGGCCGCACCCCGTAGTTATTCGTGAAGTCGAGAAGAATGTGGCTGAGTCCGGCAAGGCAGGCATAGAGGAAAAGCAGTCCCCAGCGCGGGGGCAGCTTGGGGTCTTTGATTCTGCGACCGCGAAGTCGCCAGATCAGATAGACGAAGCCGACCACAGCGATAGCATCCAGAGGCACGCCCAGAAACGAATGGGTGAAGCCGCGATGATGGGCGAAGCCGAAGGCCGGCCCGCGAATCCGGGACAGAACGTCAAGATCGGGCGCTTCAGCCGCCAGCGTGAGGGTGAGCGTGGCGAGAGCGGTCTTGCGATTAAGTCCGGCGCGGCCCATACACGCGCCAAAAAGAAAATGAGTGACGGGTTCCAAGTTGTGAACCGTATTCTATTTGGTGAGCATGCATTTCCACCAATCGATCTCTAACTGACCGATCTTGATGACCGCTTCCTCCGCCGCCTTAGCGACTGGGGACCAGCAGGGTCAACGCATCCGGCACAATCGTCATTTCTGCGGGCAAGGTGCCAATCAGTTCTCCATCCGCTTGCACGTAGATATTGCGCCGCCCTTGTGGCGCGACAGTAGCGCAATAATCGCAGCTTACGCTGGTGCTGTATACGAGATCGATGCCGCGTACGTTCCCCGGGCGCCCAAAAGCGCAGCGCGCCATATATGCGAGGTATGCCAGGCGGCTGTGTGTGTGACACAGGATAAGCCGAAGGTCATTGCGGTCCAGTGAAGCGCCGGGGGCCATTTCACGCACGATTCCCCCGAATTGGCGGATGCGCACCGCCATCAGTTCAGTCACCTCCAGTTTGCGGGCGCTGCTCAGCTCCCCTCCGACATATTCAGCCGTGAAACTGGCCATGACATAGGAGATCAAAAGATTCCAGGCTTTGGCGTAATAGGCAGTCATGCCCAGGCGCTTTTTGGATCCGCCATAGAGCTTGTAGAAAAGATGAGCGTCAACTCCAATGCCGGCCGCGACCGTGAAATATCGCGTGACCTGACCTTCCGTCATGCCGTTGCAGGTGATCTTCCCCAAGGCAATCCGGCGCGTGGTGCCAGAGAGCGCAGCCTTTGCGGCCGCGGTAACGCTCAGGGGAAGACCCAGATCGTGCGCCAGAGCGTTAGCCGTCCCCATCGGCAGAATCGCTAGCGCGGCCGGAGTGTTTGCCAGCGCTTCTGCAACATTGTTGATGGTGCCGTCGCCCCCGCAGGCAAACACCGTATCGCAGCCGAATGCAACCGCACGTCTGGTTTCTTCGCCACCACGTTCGCGCGAATCCGCAAGAAGAATTTCAGCTTCAACGCCCGCGTCTTTGAGTAGGCCAAGCGCCGATTGCAGTTCCCGCCAGCGTCTTCTGCTGCCGCCAGAGTCCGGATTGTAGAGCAAGGCCGCCTTGCGCATACCTGCCGCGAGTCCACGTTGGAAGCTGGATTGTACCCGAGGACCGCAGAGCGCAACGTTAGTTAACGGGAACCCCACTCCCACATGCCGAACATCGCCTTCAACCACATCACGCGCACGTTATGCATGTGCGCGACAATGGCTTGGACCGTGCGCCCCTTGCCTTCGGGCGGTTTGGCTTCCCAAGCTTCCGGCGGAAGATTTTCGATCAGATAGACGTTGATGCGATTGTTGATATCGAACGCGTTCAGCAATGCGGCCGGAAGTTGTTGGACATAGTTCTCTTTTAGTGCATTCTTTTGCGCTTCGGCAGCCTTTGGCATAATTGGGCGCTTTCGCTTGCGAAAATTGGCCTGATCAATTTGGCATAGCCCCGGGCGTACTTGCAAGGCTTCAGGGGTGGGCCCTTCAACGCGCGGCGACAGAGAACTTCGACTCTTCCGCGACTCCTTCTCCTGAGTTAGCCTGTACTCGGGTTCTTCTGCAGCAACTAGAGGGTAAGACTTATGAGGCTTTCTGCGCTCGTCCGCACCGCATTTCTAATGTTCACGCTGGTTTGCGTTTCGGCGTTCGGGCAATGTACGCTGCCCGCCACTCCCTCGACGGGCACCATCGATTCCACGTTCGACGGCTACGTCACAGAGAATGGTCCCGGATGGACTGGAGCCGACGGCACCTATTCGCTGCCTCTGCCGGACGGAACGAACCTGTGGATGTGGTCAGATTCATATATCGGTACAGTGAACCCGACCACTCGGCTGCGCAGCAGCGACCTCCTCACCGGGCACAATTCACTCACCATTCTGAATCAGACCACCGGTTCGTGGACCACGGTTGGCTACCCTCCAAGAACAACCTCGTACTTCGCTCCCAAGAACAAGAGTGACTGGTACTGGGTGGGAAGCGGCTACGTGACCGAGCCTTCCACGGGGACGTATCAGATCAACATTGTCCTGTTGGAATGGACTGGAGCATTCAAGCTGGTGGGACATTCGCTGGCGACCTTGTCGTGGCCGAGTCTTTCGATTCTCTCGATCAAGCCCATCCTCGGGCTGAATACGACTCTCGAGTGGGGCACGAAGATTGTGCAGTCCGGCAGCTATTACTACATTTATGGGCTGAAGGATCCGGGAACCGATACCAAAACTCCTTATGTTGCGCGGTTTACCTCGCTGAGCGATGTGACGAACGCATCGACCTGGCAGTTCTGGAACGCGACCAAAGCGGAGTGGCTGTCAGGCGAATCCCATGCCACGGCCATGACTGGAGTCGCCGCCGTCACGCCGGAATATTCCGTCGACTCGCTGATCTACAACGGCAGCACGTTTTACATGATGACAGGCATGGATCCGCAGAACCCTCCATATCCATTGTGGGACGCCGTGACCACCTGGTATTCCTGCTCGCCGCAGGGGCCATGGTCGAACAAAACCACGGTTTATACCGCTCCGGAGGCCGGTGCCAACGGATGCAAGGTGGGTACGCTTTTCACCTACAACGCAAAATCGCATTCGGAGTTTACAAATTCGGATGGAATCCTGATTTCCTATAACGTAAACGCCAACGATTCCTCGGATCTGGTTTGCGCCAACGACTACATGCCCCGGTTCGTACGCATACAGATTTCCGGGGTAACGGATGCGCAGCACTAGCGAGAGCTATTTCAAAACTTTGTCATCCTGAAGCGAGAGCTATTTCTAAACGTTGTCATCCTGAAGCGAGAGCCATTTCAAACCTTTGTCATCCTGAACGGAGCCGTTCTTCAGGCGAAGTGAAGGATCTCAGTTGGCACGGTCCGCTGGGTCTAGTCTGCGAGCGGAAAACACATCGTCCCCGATGCACGACATATAATCCCAGCGATGTCCCCCGTTAAAGACGAAAAAGCAATCGAAGGTTTGCGCGACAAAATTCGTCACCACGAATACCTGTATTACGTCTTGGATCAACCCGAGATCAGTGACGAACAATTCGATCGCCTGATGCGGCAACTCAAAGATCTTGAAGCCGAGCATCCCTCACTCATTACGCCCGATTCTCCCACGCAGCGGGTGGGCGGCAAGCCGCGCGAAGGCTTTGTCAAGGTTGCCCACTCTTCGCCCATGCTGTCGCTCGACAACACGTACAGCGAGGAAGAACTGCGCGATTGGGAACGCCGCGTTCACGAACTCAGCGGCCGCACAGATGTGGGCTACGTCTGCGAACTCAAGCTTGATGGAATGTCTTTGGCCCTGATCTATGAAAACGGAAAATTGGTGCGCGGCGTGACTCGTGGAGACGGTTCGGTCGGCGAAGACGTCACGCTCAATGTGCGCACGGTGCACTCCATTCCCCTCTCCATCGATTTGGCGAAGCTCAAGAAAGCCGGCATCCCGCCGGATTTCGAAACCCGCGGCGAGCTCCTGATGCCGACCGCCGCGTTCAAAAGGCTCAACGAAGAACGGGAGCGCAACGGCTTGCCCACGTTCGCCAACCCGCGCAACTTTACGGCGGGCACGGTACGGCAACTCGATTCCGGCATCACCGCACAACGGCGGCTTGACTACTTCCCCTACATACTTCTGGTCAACGGACGAACTCATTTCGACCGCCACTGGCAGACGCTCACAACGCTCGATCATGCGGGATTCAAGGTTAATTCACATCGCAAGCTCGTCCATTCCATGAGCGAAGTCTGGGAGTTTATTCGGCAGTGGGAACAAGAGCGCGATTCGCTCCCCTACGAAATCGACGGCATCGTCGTCAAAGTCGACCGCACCGGGCTGCAGGACGAACTCGGATTCACCGGCAAGGCTCCGCGCTGGGCGATCGCCTATAAATACGCCGCGCGCGCCGGAGTCACGAAGCTGGAAAACGTGCGCTGGCAAGTGGGACGTACGGGTAAGCTTACGCCCGTCGCCGAGTTGTCGCCGGTTTCGATTGGAGGCACCACCGTCCGCAACGCAACCTTGCACAACATGGATGAGATCGGGCGTCTGGGCGTGAAAATCGGCGACTGGGTGCAGGTGGAGCGGGGCGGTGACGTGATCCCAAAAGTCGCCAAGGTCATCGACGATGGCGACCACCCGCGAGGCACGGAAGAGATTCCTGCGCCCGGGAAGTGTCCAGTGTGCGGCACCAAGGTCGTGCGCGCTGAAGGCGAGGTCGATTATCGTTGCGTAAACGCAAATTGCCCCGCCAAGCTCCTCGGCACGATTTTGCATTTCGCCTCGCGCGGGGTCATGAACATTGACGGCATGGGGGAGTCGCTGGTTACGCAGCTCACCGAGCGCGGCCTGGTCAAGAACATTGCCGACATTTACCACCTGACGAAGAAAGACCTGCTCAGTCTGGAGCGCTTCGCCGACAAATCCGCGCAGAACATTCTTGACGAAATCGAAAACTCAAAGAAGCTGCCGCTGGAGCGCGTGGTCTACGGTTTGGGAATCCGCATGGTCGGCGAACGCACCGCGCAATTTCTGGCCGAACATTTCGGATCGATGCATGCGATCGCGAATGCGAGCGTAGAGGAACTGCAGGAAGTAAACGAGGTTGGCCCGCGCATCGCAGAAAGTATTGTCGAGTTCTTCAGCGTTCCTGCGAACAAGGAACTGATAGCTCGTCTTGAAAAAGCCGGGCTCACGTTGAGCGGCAAGAAGAAAGAGCGCGGCACCAAACTTGCCGGCAAGACATTTGTTCTCACCGGAACCCTGGCGCATTACTCGCGCGACGAAGCCAAGAAAATGATCGAAGACGCCGGCGGAAAAGTTTCCGGATCGGTCAGCAAGAAAACAGATTACGTCGTGGCGGGCGCCGATGCAGGTTCCAAGCTCGACAAAGCGAAAGAACTGGGCGTGGCGGTGATCGACGAAAAAGAGATGCTCAGTCTTCTCCGCTGACCGCCCCGGAGCCGCTACTGGCGGGCTGTTGTAACAGGCAGCTCATCTTATATTACTAATTAATGAACCATGAAAATCTAAAGCCTGCCTTCAGGAATTCAAGGTAATCGAATTCCCGGATTCTTCTCTTCCTTCATCGCTTCACGCATCCTCCCCCACGTCACATCCAGCGTTTCCGGGAGCACGCGCGTCTCGCCTACCACTGACATAAAATTCGAATCCGCAATCCAGCGTGGCAGCACGTGCATGTGAATGTGTCCGGCGATCCCCGCTCCGGCCGCCTTGCCGATATTCATCCCCAAGTTCACGCCATCGGGATGGTAGAGTTCGCGCAGCACCGACTCCATCTGCTGCGAGAGCGCCATCATTTCATTCGCGGCTTCGGCCGGAAGTTTCCGCAACTCATCCAGATGTTCGTAGGGCACGATCATCACGTGCCCGGGCGTGTACGGGTATGCATTCAGAATTACGAAACAATGCTGGCCACGATGCACCAGGAAAGTTTTCGCGTCGTCGCCGGTCTTCGGCGCTTCGCAGAACACGCAGCCTGCGGCTTTGTCCGTGCTCGAAACGTAGGCATAGCGCCACGGCGTCCACAGATAATCCATAGCAGGGGCAGGTTAGCAGATTGGCCGGGCGTTCTGAAACTCCAGCGCTGAAACATTGCCGTAACATGCGCCAGATTTGCGTTTGACACTGTTCCCAAGCGATTGCTATAGTCGAGAAGTTCCCATTGGACGCGGGTTCTTTGTTAAACGTCCGACAGCTGGGATTGTCCAAGCTCACTCGCCAGGGTGGGCCCACTACAACCAAACGACTCATCCAGCAGTCCCGCAGCGCAGGCCCGCATCCGGTTACCAGAGAGGCAGAACCTTGCTCGAAGAAACCGTTATCAGCGAAATGACATCTACCGACACTACACTCGACGAAACCACCAGCCAGCACTCAGTTCCCGCTGCGTCCGCTCTGACAGAGACCGAGCCAGCCCGACTTGAGCCGCAACCTTCTGAACAGCACGCGGCCACGCACAGCGATCCCCAAGGTTCACCGGCCAACGATCTTCCCCTCAACGATCCGCCGGTCGACCATCCACCGGCCTCGGTGGCCGTTGCCTCTTCGGCTCCGCCGCCTGCTGCAGCGGAAGAAAGGCCTGCCGCAGCCACCGAAGACTTTGCCTCTGCGCTTGAGACCTTCACCACTGAAGCCGAAGAGGCGGTCAGTGAGGATCGCGTCATTAAGGGCACCGTGCTCAAGTTGACCGGAACCCACGTGGTGGTCGACATCGGCGCGAAATCCGAGGGCATGCTCGCCTTGTCGGAAGTGCTCGATCACGAGGGCAAGCCCAAGTTCAAGCCCGGTGACGAAATCGACGTGATGCGCGACAAGGGCGAGGTCGAGGAAGGTTACATCCATCTTTCTCACCAAAAGGCCCAGCGCATTCATGCCTGGGAAGAAATCGACAAGGCCTATACCGAGAAGAAGTCGATCAAGGCGATTGTGATCGACCGCATCAAGGGCGGACTGACTGTCGACATTCTCGGCGCGCACGCGTTCCTGCCGGGCTCGCAGGTCGATCTGCGGCCCATCCGCAACCTCGACGGCATGAAGGGTCAGACCATCGAAGTTGCCGTCATCAAGCTGAACAAGAAGCGCGGCAACATCGTGGTTTCGCGCAAAGATTTGCTGGAAGGTGAGCAAGCGGAAAAGCGCACCAAGACCCTCGAGCATTTGGAAGAAGGTTCCGTCCTGACTGGTGTAGTCAAGAATCTCACCGAGTACGGCGCGTTTGTCGATCTCGGCGGGCTCGACGGCCTGCTCCACATCACCGATATGTCCTGGGGACGGCTGACGCACCCGAAAGATCTGGTGAACGTCGGCGATCAGATTCAGGTGAAGGTTCTGAAGTATGACAAAGACAAGCAGCGGGTTTCGCTGGGCTTCAAGCAGCTAACCCCCGATCCCTGGCTCGATGCCGAACACCGCTATCCCCAGGGCGCGCACGTGCAGGGACGCGTGATCAGCGTGACCGACTACGGGGCCTTTATTGAACTCGAACAGGGAATTGAAGGTTTGGTGCACGTCAGCGAAATGACGTGGTCCAAGCGCATGAAGCATCCATCGAAGCTGGTCAATGTCGGCGATCAGGTGGAGTGCGTGGTGCTCAACGTGAATCCGACCGAGCGGCGCATCTCCCTGGGCATGCGGCAACTGGCATCGAATCCCTGGGACTCGCTGCATGAAAAGTTCCCGGTCGGTATGACGGTCGAAGGCCGCGTTCGCAACCTGACGGAATTCGGCGCCTTCATTGAGATTGAAGACGGCATCGACGGTCTGGTCCATGTGAGCAATCTGAGCTGGACCAAGCGCGTGAAGCATCCTTCGGAAGTGTTGAAGAAGGGCGATCGCGTGAAAGCCATCGTTCTCGCCATTGAACCCGACAAGCGCCGCTTGTCGCTGGGCGTGAAGCAACTGCAGCCCGATGTCTGGGAATCGTTCTTTGCTGCGCATCACGTCGGCGATGTGGTGCATGGTAAGGTTCTGCGCGTGGCTGCGTTCGGCGCGTTCGTTGAGATTGCCGAAGGCGTCGAAGGACTTTGCCACAAGTCGGAAGCGACGGACGGGAACGGCCAGCCGATCCAACTTGAGCCCGGCCTCGAGCACGACTTCAAGATCATCAAGATGAGTCCGGAAGAAAAGAAGGTCGGACTCAGCATCCGCGCGGTCGGCGAAGAAGCTTCGCGCTCTGAAGTTGAAGCTTACAAGCAGCCGGTTTCGAGCACCAGTTCCACCATCGGCGAACTGCTCAGTTGGAAGCGCGCCAGCAACGAAGGCAACTAGCAAAAGGCGGCTTTTCGTACGCGCGGCCCTTGCGGCCGCGCGTTTTTCTTTGTTCGATTTTGTCCCGAGCTCGTCCCCTGTTCTAGAATCCTTGGTTTGCTTTTCATCATCTCTTAGTGAGGAATACTCCTTTGCCCGACACCATTTACGACGTCGCCATCATCGGCAGCGGCCCTGCCGGATATACCGCTGCCATCCGCGCCGGCCAGTATGGCCTGAAGACCGCGCTCATCGAAAAAGACGGATACCTTGGCGGCACCTGCCTGCACGTCGGCTGCATTCCGACCAAAGCCCTGCTGTTCAACGCCGAGCTTTGGGATCACCTGAAAGACGCGAAGGAGTTCGGCATTGAAGGCGTCGATGCACGCAAGCTGAACTGGGCTGCCATTCAGGATCGCAAGTCGAAGATCGTCGCCAAGCACGCCAAAGGCCTCGAATTCCTGATGAAGAAAAATAAAATCGAGACCGTCAAAGGCTTCGGCAAGCTCACTGGCCCCGCGCAAAATGGCGTGCTCACCGTCGAAGTCACCAACGACGGCAAGTCCAGCCGTCTGAAGACAAAGAATGTCATTCTCTCCACCGGTTCCGAGGCTCGAATGTTGCCCGGCATGGAAGCGAGCGACCGCATTCTTACCAACATCGAGATTCTGAGCCTGAAGGAAATCCCGAAGTCGCTGGTCATCGTGGGCGCCGGCGCGGTGGGCGTAGAGTTCGCATCGATCTATCGTTCCTTCGATACCGAAGTGACGATTATCGAAATGCTTCCACGTTTGGTTCCGGTCGAAGACGAAGAAGTCTCGAAAGAACTGGCGCGGGTGTACCGCAAGCGCGGGATTGCCTTTCACACCAGTGCGAAGGTCGATAAGGTTGAGGCCACGAAATCCGGCGTCGCCGTCACGATCACCGCCGAAGGGAAACAGCAGAAAATCGAAGCGGAGAATATCCTGATCGCGGTTGGCCGCAAGCCGCGCACGCAAAACATTGGCCTGGAAAAAACCAGGATCAAGCCCGACCGCGAGTTCATCAAGACCGATTCCTGGATGCAGACCGCCGAACCCGGCGTGTATGCGGTCGGCGATATTGTTCTCGGCACGCCGCAACTCGCTCACGTCGGCGCCATGGAAGCGCTCGTCGCCGTTGCCAAGATCGCGGGAAAGCCCGGCAAGCCGATCAACCCCGAACACATTCCCGGAGCGACCTATTGCCATCCGGAAATCGGCAGCGTCGGTCTCACCGAAACCAAAGCCCGTGAAGCCGGATACAACGTCAAGATCGGCAAGTTCCCTTTCACCGCCAACTCGCGCGCCAGCATCGTCGGCCAGCACGAAGGCTTCATCAAAATCGTTTCCAACGCCGATTACGGCGAAATCCTCGGCGTCCACATCATCGGCCCGCAAGCGACAGAACTGATCGCTGAAGCCGTTGTGGCCATGGAATTGGAAGCCACGGTGGAAGATCTGATGTGGACCATCCACGCCCATCCCACGCTATCGGAAGCCATGCTTGACGCCTCGAACAGCGTGTACGGAATGGCGATCAACGCCTGATGAAGATTGGGGATTGGGAAATTTGGTAATTGGGTGGTTTGGAACGCCCTCGGCTGCGCTTTCTTAAATTACTCAATTACCAAATTTCCCAATTACTCAATGATCTCCGTCGTCCAACTCGGCACCGTCGACTACGCCACCGGACTTAAACTCCAGCAGCAACTCGTCGCGCTCCGCAAAGAAGACAAAATCGGCGACGTCCTCCTACTGCTCGAACACTCGCCGGTAATCACTCTCGGACGCAACGCCAAAGCCGCCAACGTCGTCGCCTCACGCGAGCTCCTTGCCCAACGCGGCGTCGAGCTTTTCGAATGCGACCGCGGCGGCGACGTCACCTTCCACGGCCCTGGCCAAATCGTCGGCTATCCCATCTTCGATCTTCGCGGTTTTTGTGTAGGGGCGGACGCCCTCGTCCGCCCGTCCGAGTCTCAGACTCGGCGTGAGACTGCTGAGGGCAGGCACAAGCACATCGGCGTGGTCGATTTCGTCCGTCGCCTCGAAGACGTCCTCATGCGCACCTGCGCCGATTTTTCCATCGCCACCAAACGCATCCCCGGCCTCACTGGAGTTTGGACCGATCCCGATCTCTCCTTTCCGAATTCGTTGTCATTCCGAGCGGAAGACAACGATTCGCAGAATCGTTCTCTGGAGTCGAGGAACCTGCTTCTTGCCGACGCCGCCACGAACTCGGGTCCCGAATCCAAACTCGCCGCCATCGGCATCCACATCTCGCGCTTCGTTACCTCCCACGGATTCGCCCTCAACGTCAACCCGGACCTCAGCTTTTTCGATCTGATCATTCCCTGCGGCATCACCACAAAACCCGTCACGTCCATGCAAAAAGAACTTGGCCGCCCGCTCGACCTCAACGCCGTCGCCCAATCCATCTCCCGCAACTTCGGCGTCGTCTTCCAATCTCAAATCCTCTGGGTCGATACCCTCGACGCGCTCCTATGTGGCGCGGGCGCCCCCGCCGGCATCCCGTAGCCGGAACCCACGCACTAAGGCACAAAAACCACGCGATCGTCACTCTTCGCGTTCCAAGCCGACTCCACCTCCGACAGCGGAACGCGCTTGGTCTCCAACTTCAATTCGCCGCGGGCAGCATGCTGCAGAATCTGCGGGACCGCTTCCAGAATCGCCTTCCACGGCACACTGCCTCCGCCGCTCCCATAAATTTCCAGACCGGAACTTCGCAGCGCCCCACCCGAAAGTGAAATCGTCGGCCCCGCACTCTCTCCAATCTCAACCAGGCGAGTGATTCTCGGCTGTGCCATAAAGTCGTGGCCCGTCAGCGCGGCCACCAGCGCCTCGGTAGGCTTGCCCCACAAATAGTCGAGCACCACGTCGACGCCGTCTTTCACAGCCGAGGCAAAGGTCTGCACCAAATCCTCTCCCGGTTCGTCGATCTTCACCGTCACGTCGGCGCCCAGCGCCTTCAACGACGCCAGCGCTTTCGAATTCCGTCCGGCAGCTATCACACGCCCCGCGCCCAGGAGCTTGGCGATCTGTACGGCCAATTTTCCGGCTGTCCCGGTTGCACCCATCACAAGTACGGTTTCGCCGGGACGAAGTGGTGTTCTGTGTTTCAACGGCAGCCATGACGATCCGGCAGGGTTCACGAGCGCCGCCGCGGTCGCGTCGTCAAGCCCTTCGGGAACCGGAAAACACAGCATGCGACGAGCCACGGATCGTTCCGCCATGGTGCCAAACGGCTTTCGCGGTCCGGCGACAAAAACGCGCGTACCATCCGTCAGAGTTCCAACTCCGTCGATTCCGCACACAACCGGAAACTCGCGAAAACTCGCATAGTGGCCGCCGCTCGCCATGGCTCGATCGATCGGCTTAAGGGAGGCGGCGCTCACCTTGACCACTACCTCATCTTCGCCGGCGACCGGATCGCCAAATTCTTCGAAACGAGGAAGCGCTCCCGCCTGATGCAAAACAGCAGCTTTCATGAAAATCTCCCTAGCATGACTTAACCGGGCGCTAGCCCTGGATTCCCCAGTCGCGATACCATCAAGAGTCGCGACCGTCCATCATATATGGCAATCAAAAAGAAGAAATCGAACAGCAGACCCGGCTCCAACGGCCATCGCCCGCGCAACGGAGCAAAGTTCGCCACGGCTCGTGTAGGGACGGACGCCGCGGACACCGATCTCCGCACCTACTCCATCCCCGACCATCGCCTCGAGCGCATCGACTTCACGGTGCGCCAGGCCACAGAAAAAGACGGCCAAGGCCAGGAGACGGTTCGCTACGAAGTTTCCGGCGACTTCGACGCCCCCGTCCCGCCCATCCGCGACTCGAAATATCTGAGCAAGCAGCAGTGCATCGAGATCTACCGCTTCATGCTTCTCAACCGCAAAATGGAAGTCGCGCTGGAAAATCTCTACAAGCAAGGCAAGGTCGTCGGCGGAGTCTATTTCGGACTCGGGCAGGAAGCCTGTTCCTGCGCCTCCGCCTACGCGCTCGATAAAGACGACTGGTTCGCTCCCATGATCCGCAATCAGGGCGCGCTGCTGGTTCGCGGTTTCGGCGCGCGCGACACCATGATGCAGTACATGGCCAAAGCCGATTCGCCCACGCGCGGCCGCGACGGCACCTCGCACTTCGGCGACATCGAGAAGCGCAACATGGTCTCGCCCATCTCGATGCTCGGCGATCTGATTCCCGTGCTCAGCGGCGTGGCGCTCGGCGCGCGCCTGCAAGGACGCAACGTCGCCGTCATGACCTACATCGGCGACGGAGGCCAGTCCACCGGCGTCACTTACGAAGGCATCAACTTCGCCGCCGTGCAAAATCTCGGCCTCGTGCTCTTCGTCGAGTCCAACTATTGGGCCTACTCCACGCCTTCCGACATGCAGTACCGTTGCAAAGATCTCGCCGAGCGCGCCATCGCATACGGTATTCCCGGCGTGATCGTCGATGGCACCGACGCCTGCCAGGTCTACGACGCCGCCCGCGAAGCCGTAGAACGCGCCCACCGCGGCGAAGGCCCGACCATGATCGAAGCGAAGATGATGCGCATGAAGGGCCACGCCATCCACGACGCGGCTGCTTACGTCCCGAAACCGATGTTCGACTTCTGGAAGAAACGCGACCCGATCGCGCGCTTCGAGAACTATCTGGTGAAAGAAAAAAAGTGGCTGACGGCGAAAGAAAATGCCGAGTTGATTTCAGAAGTGGAGCGGGTAATCGAAGCTGAACGCGAGATTGCGGTGAACTCGCCGATGCCGACACCGGAATCAGCTGTAGGCGGGGTTTTCTGCGAAGATGGCTGCCACGAAATCAGGCCGAAATACGGCATGCCGAAAGTAAAAAAGGGAAGCGGAGGGTTCAAACAAACCGAAGCCGCCGTGCATTTGAAGTGACTTAAGGTGAATCACAAGGAACAAATCCGATCGGAACTCGCAGCATTAAAAGGCCAGTCGGGAGCTCTCGCCGCTCTGGTCCGTAAGTCGCCAACGCAATTTTACGTCGGCTATCAGGAGTGGTACACGAAGGCGGTCAAAATTGTACAAGTTTTTGCTCCTGATCGGCTGACAGAGTTTCGTAACTACTACGAGGGTGACCCAAAACGAAAGGAAATCTCGGGAGCCACATACTGCATCCGTGACTTCGTCAGGGGAATGCGCCCGGTAAGCGATCCCTTCGAATTCAGAGCCGGGCGAACATTCGACCCGAATGAGGTCGTCTTAGGTCAATTCATGACTCAGATTCATATTCTGGGGGCGCTCTCATCGCGCATCGATGGGATTGTGGCTGAACTGGAGTCCACGATCGCGCATGGAATCCAGGATGCAGAAATCGACAGCGCAGAGGCACTGCGGAAAGTGAACCTCCGCGCGGCAGGAGCATTGGCTGGAGTTGTGCTGGAGACCCATCTACAGCGTGTGGCCGGCGCACACCACGTCGTAATTGCGAAGAAAAACCCCACCGTAGGAGACCTGAATGAACCACTCAAGAAGGCAGGAGTCTACGACATGCCCGAATACAGAAAAATCCAGCTACTCGCCGACATCAGGAATCTCTGCACACACCAAAAAGGGAAGGATCCTACTCCTGAGCAGATTGACGAGGTGCTCAACGGAGTTCGATCGATCACAAAATCCGTTTTTTGAGCCGCTTTTGTGCTCGCGACAAGAGCTGCAGGTCCAGCATCGGGATCACGGCTACAAAAGGCTTGCCGTACCGGGTAAGGACGATCCGCTCGCCGCGCTCGACACGATCAAGCAGTTTACCGAAGTCACGACGCGCATCGGTGACGGATATGGTTGATCTCATTAGCTGATCTTCGGCAGATGAAGAAATAGCTTTATCCGTGATAATCCGTGTAAATCCGTGGCAAGAGAAGTTGGAATAACCCTATGCTCCTCACTTACCTCGAAGCCATCCGCCAGGGAATCTGGGAAGAAATGGAACACGACCCCACCGTCTTCTGTCTCGGTGAAGACATCGGCATTTACGGTGGCGCCTTCAAAGTCACCGACGGATTCATCGACCGCTTCGGCCCCGAGCGCGTCATCGACACGCCCATTGCCGAATCCGCCATCGTGGGCGCGGCCTTCGGAGCGTCGCTCACCGGCATGCGTCCCGTCGCCGAATTTCAGTTCATGGATTTCATCGGTTGCGCCATGAACCAGATTTCCAACATGGTCGCCAAGACGCATTATCTCTGGGGCGCGCCCGCACCACTCGTTCTCCGCGGCCCCAGCGGCGGATACGTCCACGGCGGCCCCTTCCACTCGCAAAATCCCGAGATGTGGTTCGTCCACAATCCCGGACTCAAAGTCATCTGCCCCGCCACGCCCTACGACGCCAAAGGCCTCATCAAGGCCGCCATCCGCGACAACAATCCCTGCATCTTCTTCGAGCACAAATATCTCTATCGCAGAATTAAAGAAGAAGTCCCCGCGGAAGATTATGTAGTCCCGATCGGAAAAGCGCGCGTAGCCCGCGAAGGCCGTGACCTGAGCGTGATCGCTTACGCGGCCATGGTCCACACCGCGCTCGAAGCTGCCGACATCCTCAGCAAAGACGGAATCGAAATCGAAATCCTCGACCTCCGCACCGTCTCGCCGCTCGACCGCGAAGCCATCGCGCAAACCGTAAAGAAGACCAACAAAGTCATCATCCTCCACGAGCACTCCCGCACCGGAGGCCTCGCCGGCGAAATCGCCGCCATCATTAACGAAGAGGTTTTCGACGATCTCGACGGCCCCATAGTCCGCATCGCCGGCCTCGACTCCGCCATCCCGTTCTCCCCGCCGCAAGAGCAACACTACCTGCCGAAAGTGGAGGATGTAGTCCGCGAAGCGCGAAAGCTGAAGGCGTACTAATTCACAGGAGCGGCGGAAACTAGCGTCCTACCCGCCTCATCTGCCACAATACCCCTTCATCAATTCCCGGAGGCCTCATGCGCAAATTCCTTCTCGGGGTCATCGTGACCCTCCTCGTTCTTATCCTCGGCGGACTCGGCTTCGCCATGCTCGGTTACTTTCCCACCGCGGCCAACGTCGAACCGCCGCACATCGAGCACCGCATCGCCGACAGCGCCGTCGACGCCAGCATGAAACTCCACGCTCCCCGCGTCACCAACCCGCTCACTCCCACCAACCAGAACCTGGAAGACGGCATGAAGGTCTACACCATGAACTGCGCCCTCTGCCACGGAACGCTCGACAAAAAGCCTGCCCCGCTGGCCCACAATTTCTATCCACCTGTGCCCAATCTCATCTCCGACCCGCCCGACGATCCCGAGTGGCACATCTTCTACACCATCCGCACCGGCGTTCGCTGGTCCGGCATGCCTGCCTGGGATGGAGTCCTCGCGGAACAAGACATGTGGAAGACCACCATGTTCCTCTCCCACATCGACAAACTCCCGCCCGCCGTCCAGGACTACTGGAAGAACGCCTACGGTATATCTCCCACCGCAGGAGATGAAAAGAAAGAACAAGACGAAAAAAAGGAAAGCGAAGAGAAGCCCGAGCATCACTAGGCAAGCCAGGGACTTTCTCTGGGCACGCTGGAGTTAGGAAAGAAGAATCCGTATAGCACTACAAACGACCGCAGCACCGTGGAAGAGCGGGTTCAGCACCGTGGAAGAGCGGCGCTTCAGCGCCGCGTCAGACGCTGCTAATTAGTTGGGCTTTAGCCCCTGCGGTCAACCAACGCACCCGCTATAATATTTCGTTTGCCCCGACCACCTATTCCCGGGGCCCCCATGGAAGGAAATCATGCCGACTGACATCATCATGCCCCAGATGGGCGAATCCATCGTAGAAGGCACCATTACGAAGTGGCTCAAGAAGCCCGGCGACAAAGTTCAGCGCGACGAACCTCTGTTCGAAATCTCCACCGACAAAGTCGACGCCGAAATCCCCGCTCCCGCCTCCGGCATCCTGCAGGAAATCAAAGTCACCGAAGGCACCACAGTAGGGGTCAACACCATAGTCGGCACCATCGCAGCCGACGGCGAAGCCGCCGCCAAGCCCGCCCCCACCAAGCCAGCACCGGCCACCGAAAGTAGCGCCGGCGGCCCGCCGGCTGTGGCGGAGCCGTCTCGGCCCCGGACTCCGGAAGCGCCGCCGCCTGCCGCTCCCGAAGAAGACGAAGAAGCCCGCTCCTCCCCGCTGGTCCGCAAAATCGCCCGCGAACACGGCGTCAGCCTTTCCCAGATCACCGGCACCGGACTCGGCGGCCGCATCACCAAGCAAGACATCATGCAGTTCATCGAAAACCAGGGATCGTCCCAGCAACCTGTTTCGACGCCCGCTCCTGTCCCTGCTCAGCCCGCAGCCGCCGCGCCCGCGCCGTCGCCCGCGGCTCCCGCGCCGTATCCGGGCGATCTCGTTCCCATGTCGCGCATGCGCTCAATCATCGCCAGGCATATGATCGAGTCGCGCCGCACCAGCGCGCACGTCCACTGCATGTACGAAGTGGATCTCACCCGCATCGTCAACCTGCGCAACAAGCTCAAATCCGGATTCGAGCAGCGCCACGGCGCGCGCCTCACTTTCATGCCGTTCTTCGTGCGCGCCGCCGTCATGGCCATTCAGCAGTGGCCCATTGTCAACGCCTCGATCGAAGGCGAAAACATCCGCTATCACCGCTACATCAACATGGGCATCGCCGTCGCCCTCGACTGGGGACTCATCGTTCCCGTCCTCAAAAACGCCGGCGACCTCAACTTCCTCGGCCTGCAGCGCAGCATCACCGATCTTGGCGAACGCGCCCGCACCAAAAAGCTCAAGCCCGAAGACGTCGAAGGTTCCACCTTCACCGTCACCAACCCCGGCCAGTTCGGCGCCGTTTTCGGCCTGCCCATCATCAACCAGCCCAACTCCGCGATCATGGGCGTAGGCGGCATCATGAAGCAGCCCATGGTCATCACCGATAAAGACGGCAACGATTCCATCGCCATTCGCAGCGTGGTTCATCTCACGCTCGGCTACGACCACCGCCTGATCGACGGCGCCGTCGCCGACCAATTCATGGCCCAGGTCAAAAAGAATCTGGAAACCTGGAGCGAAGAAATCGGCTAAGTGAAACTCCTTCTGTCATCCCGAGCGTAGTCGAGGAACCTTGTTTTTCGTTGAAGCGTAGCAGCGTGCCCCGTCCTAGCCGCGTTCTCTGCGGCTAGGGTGGGGACTGCGACTTCCTCTGGAACTTCCTCAGTGCCCCTCTGTGCCCTCTGTGGTGAACGTAGTTGTTACTGATGGCTGACGTCCCGAGCGTAGTCGAGGGACCTTGTGTTTCGTTGAAGCGTAGCAGGGTGCCCCATCCTAGCCGCGTTCTCTGCGGCTAGGGTGGGGACTGCGACTTCCTCTGGAACTTCCTCAGTGCCCCTCTGTGCCCTCTGTGGTGAACGTAGTTGTTACTGATGGCTGACGGCTGAGCGTAATCGAGGGACCTTGTGTTTCGTTGAAGCATAGCGGGTGCCCCATCCTTTCGCGCTCCGCTCCGCTCAGGGCAGGCTCTTGCGTTTTTTACAATGGCGGGTAACGATGCTGCCGACGCCACGTTTGTCCCCTCTGCACAAAGCCCGTTGTGCATGCGTTCGTGGTTCCCGCCCTTCGCAAAGTGCGCGAAGGACGGGGCACCCTCGGTAATGCTGATGCCAGCCAGATCAACAGCCTGGACACGACGACTGCCCGGGTTGCCTCTGGTTTCCTCTGGCGGGCAGTGAACAATCCAATTTCTGCCTCAAGATCGTTTTTCAGAACGGCGGACGAATTTATATCTTTTTTTTCGTGCGGGCGGGAGTGCGTTGTAATGGCCGGGTGGAGACGGGTTGTGCGAAGCAAACCAAGCGCTGGGGCATTGGAAAGAAAGTACCTGCGCCTTGTTGGGAGAAACGCGAGTTAGCTTTTGGGTTGGTGGCGCGGCAAAGGTTTTCCACAGCTTGCGGCGCGCAATGTTCAAACAACCTTGACTGAGAAAATCCACAGCGATAGGATCGCCGCATCCTAAGAAAAAAAGTGCTCTATGGGTAAAGCCATGACCATATATCCAGATAACTGCAATGACGAGAAGAGCTTCGGAGAATTTCGGCGGAAGGTAAAGTCGTCCGAGGTGTTGTCGGCGTCCATGGAGCGCTTGTTGTTGTCGCTTCGGTTCACGGGAAAAGTGAGCGTGATCATGCAAAACGGACGCGTGCTCAAGTCCGGCTACGAAGAAAGCTATTTCCGGCGGAACGGAGCGGGCGGAGACGACGAAATGGAGGGGAAACTTTAGCCACGGGAGGAGAGACGCCGGCAGGGGGCGAGGCGCGAGTTTGCCGTAACCACTTCCCCTGGGGCGCGGCGAGAAAACTAAATAGCTCAAGCAGGCCATCGTAATAGAAACGAGCCCTGCGTCCGGTTCCCCGCATTGAGCGGGAATTGGCGCGGGGCTTTTTCGTTTTGGGGCTTCTTCGTTTTGAAGCTGCGAGCAGTCGCGGCTTGCCGCTTTCGAAGTGAGCCCTTATCCCCGGCGGTCTGGCCGGGCGTAGTGAAAAAAAGCCAGACGGAACTGAAATTCATTGGTTTGAAGAAGGGGGCGTGATGAAACGCAAAAGCAAGACGGAACAAAACGGGATGGTCGGTGTGGAACTGAAGTATTGCGAGCACTGCGGAGGACTGTGGGTGCGGGAGAAAGGAACGGGAGTGGTGTATTGCGACAAGTGCCGGGCCAAGGTGGATGACCTGCCGGTTCTTAAAAAGCGGCCGAAAAGGGTTACGCTGCCGGGGGAGCATCCGTCGTCGGTGGCGGAAAAGTATGGGACGGAGCCTCGGCGTCGCGACTTTCGCCAATCTTCCCTGGATCCGGATGACAGCGATCTGGAAGCGATGGGAGGTGTGGCATGAGCGATTTCATTGGCTGGATGGCGGCAGAGGCGGAGCGTCCTCCGTTGGGACCGAACCAGGGATCCCTAAGGCGGCGCGACGTTGAGGACGGCGAAGGATGGGCGCGGAGAGCGCGGGATCGGCGCGTGGAGCGGGAGACGGCGGGGCAGCGGATTCCGGAGGATCTTCCGAGACATCAGTTTCCGCAGATGCCAGGGCGTTTCACCACAGAGGGACACGGAGCTGAAGGTCAAAATCCGGCGGATGAAGCTCAGTTTGAGAGCCTGGCGCAGCCTTCGCTCGAAATCGTTGTCGATGAACCGGAGTTTCAGCGGCAGCGGCGGATTTACCGGGGTCGGACGGTGGGGATGCTGCGGCGCTATATGCGGTATTCGATCGAAACCGGGAGGTTGCCTTCGCTGTTGGGGCGGGAGTTCTTTCGGGCGAAGGTTACGTCGTACACCGTGGTTACGTTTGAGGATCGGGTGATCTTTGTGCATGACATGGAGAGGTGTTTGGATCGGCTGGATGGATTTTCACGCAAAGTGTTAGCGCGCATTGTGTTGCAAGAGTATGAGCACGAGGACGCGGCGCGGCTGTTGGGGTGCACGCGAATGACGGCTCACCGAAAACTTCTGGAGGCGTTAGATGGTTTGAGCGCTCTGCTTCTCGAAGTGGGATTGTTAGACCGAGTCCCGAATCGGGAAAAAGCTTGTCAAGGGGGTAATTCGGGCGTTTTCTCCGTAAGTGATAGTGAAGATGGCAAATAAAAAGTTGGAAATCGTGTTACATCTACCCTGTTCGATTTGATATTCTAAACTTAAGAGTGAGGAAATAAAGAAAGCTCACTCAGAAGGCGCGCTTACCGAGCGCGCCTTTCGTTTTTGGGAAAGAATTCTCGGGGAAATGAATCGGGGCGATGATGAAGACGAGGGCCAGGAAGAAAACGGCGGCCAAGACGGCGTTGAAGAAGACGAAGAAGGCGATGGGGAAGAAGTCAACGAGGGATGGTGTGGACGCGAACTCGGCGAAGGAGCCGCGTTCGGTGCAAGTACGAAAAGTGATCACGAGGATGGTAGAGGCGGCGGCTCCTAAGATCGCGAAAGGATTGATTGGGGAGGCGCAGAAGGGTCAGGTGCCGCAGGCAAAATATCTGTACGAGTTTGCGAGCATTTTTCCGGTGCCGGAGGGTGAGAGCGGCACGACCCAGGATTCAGTGGCGAAGTCGTTGATGCGGGCGCTGGGAATTCCGGAGGAGCCGATTACCTACGATGCGGAGGGGAACGTGGTGACGGCGGTGGTGGTGGCGCCGATGGTGGTGACGCCGGTGGTGCCGTTGGCGATAAAGGACCTTGCAGGGCGGGGTGGGATGGCGGAGAAGAACTTCGGGGGCGAGGATGCGGCTGAGGAGCATCGGCCGCGGGCGGTAGTGGCCGGGCCCGGTGATCCTGTTCTGCAGGGAGAGCGGGCAGGAGTGCCCGCTCCACACCGAGCCACGCAACAGCAAGCCGCGCCACTTGGGAGCGATCCCGTAGAATGAGGCGAGCGGGGGATCGAGAGCCGGGGATTGCGGTTTGGGTGCAGGGACCGAGGTCAGCGGGGAAAAGCCCCACTCCAGCCGCAGAGAACGCGGCTAGAGTGGGGCACCCTTCGAGAGATCCAGTTTCCCGAAGTCGAAATCCCCACGCTCCCGCGGGCAGGAGTGCCCGCGCCACACGAGCTCGCGCTACAAGGACGGGAATGGATATTACCTGGTTGACGGAACGGATTGCGGTGGGGGGTGGGATCTGGAACGCGGACAACATGGCGAAAGTGGCGGCGGCGGGGATTACGCACGTCATCGACATGCAGCTGGAGTTTGACGACACGCCGCTGGGCGAGGCGCACGGCGTGGAGGTGTTGTGGAATCCGACCGACGACGATTTTGAGGCGAAGCCGGCGTCACTGTTCGAGCGCGGTGTGGAGTTTGCGGAGCGGGCGCTGGAGACGGATGGGGCGAAGGTGTTTATTCATTGCGCGGCGGGGGTGCATCGGGCGCCGATGATGGCGCTGGCGGTGCTGGCGAAGATGGGATGGACGGTGCCGGATGCGCGGGAGTTGATTGAGGCTCGGCGTCCGGTGGCGGATTTTGCGGATGTTTATGTGGAGAGCGTGGAGAGGTTTTTGAAATCAGGGGCTAGGGGACAGGGCTAGACATGGCCGAGTAAGTATTTATTGTAGGTTTGCTGGAGGAGAAGATTATGTTGAACGCGGGCCGCCGCCCTATGGGGCGGCTTTTTTATTGGGTGCTGATTACGATCGCGGCTTTCGGCTTCCGGCTTTCGGCTTCCGGGGCTGCGACTCAGGGAATCACAACCACGACTGTTGCGGACACCGTGTATCTGGCCGATGGGACGCCGGCGGCGGGGACGCTGATCATCACGTGGCCGGCGTTTGTAACGGCTGGCGGGACGGCGGTGGCCGGAGGATCGACAACTGTCACCTTGGGAACGAATGGGGCGCTGAGCGTGGCGCTGGTGTCGAATGCGAACGCGACTCCGGCCGGGATGTATTACACGGTGGTGTATCAGCTGGGACCGGGGACGGTGAAGACAGAGTATTGGGTGGTGCCGACGACGTCTCCGGCAACGA
>Ga0302324_100000264_pt1 | contig 140019 bp, 125 predicted proteins | sample Palsa_T0_1_FD_201949 | JGI IMG/M metagenome (GOLD analysis project Ga0302324, IMG submission 201949) | Peat permafrost microbial communities from Stordalen Mire near Abisko, Sweden - Palsa_T0_1 | ecosystem: Environmental > Terrestrial > Soil > Palsa > Peat permafrost | place: Sweden: Abisko...
CACCCATACAACATCCAGATTGCCGGCGGCGAGAATTTCGTCGTAAGCCAATCCCGGAACATTCACCGCTTGATAGCCTGGACCGGCATCTGGACTCAAACCCATGTCGGATGCGCCGCGAGAATTCGAATAATCCACCAGGCAAACGTACTTGACGGGGATGCCGAGCGAATCGCCGAATGCGACCAGTTTGCGGACGGCTTCGCCCTTGATCGCATCGCCGAATAGAATTACCAACTCCGGCTCCTTGGCGAGCTGTTCGCGCAGCGATTCCACATCTTTCAGCTCGTTGCCTGGCGTGGTTACCACGCTCTGAACCGCAAGGTCCTTTTCGCGCACCGGGCCAGGAGTAACGGTATAGACATGCGCGGCGTGATGCCGGAAGTTGGCGCGGACCTGGAAAGCGAGAAACGGGTGCTGCTGCGATAGATCGCTCGAGATCACGAGGATGGCCTTGCGATCGTAAACATCGGCGGTGGTCGCCAGCGCTTCCTTATGGCCGCTCAGTGCATCCAGCAGGGTTGCCACGTCGCCCGTGCGATGGTGATCGATATTGTTGGTTCCGAGCGCCTGGCGCGCAAACTTTTGCAGGTAGTAATTCTCTTCGTTGCTGGTGTGGTTCGAACCGATCACCGCGAACCGGCCAGCGCGCGCCTTCACTTCGTTCAGCTTCTGAGCGGCCGCGGCCAAAGCTTGCGACCACGACACTGGCTCGAACTTTCCGTGCCTGCGAATCATGGGCGACTGCAGACGCTCCGGGCTGTTCACGAAGTCGGCCGCGTAGCGGCCCTTGATGCAGAGGAACTCGCCGTTCAGCCCCGACCGGTCACGATTGTTGCCTCGGATGATTTCGTTATTGCGCACGCCGAGCGTGGTTTTGCACCCGTCGGAACAGTGGGTGCAAATGGTTCCCACGTGTTTCATCTCCCAGGGCCGCGTCTTATAACGATACGTTCCGCTGGTGAGCGCGCCCACCGGGCAAATGTCGATGCACATGCCGCACTCGTCGCATTCCAGATGATCGAAATGATTGGGTTCGATCACCGAAACCGAACCGCGATTACCAACCCCGAGCGCTTTCACGCCCATGCCCTCATCGCAGATGCGCACGCAGCGATAACACAGAATGCAGCGCGGCTTGTCGTAAAACACAACCGGCGACCATTGTTGTTCGTCGATGTGCTGCTTCTGTTCCAGGAACCGGCTCTCGCCCATGCCGTAACGGAAGGTCATGTCCTGCAGCTCGCACTCGCCGCCCTTGTCGCACACCGGGCAATCCAGTGGATGGTTGGTGAGCAGGAATTCGAGCGTGCCTCTGCGCGCCTCGTGCACCTGGGGCGAATCGGTGTGTACCACCATGCCCTCGGCCACCGGCAGCGTGCAACCTACCTGGAGCTTGGGCGTTTTTTCCACTTCCACCAGACACATGCGACAAGCGGCCTGCAAAGTGAGACCGTCGTAATAGCAAAACGAAGGAACCTCGATCCCCACCGCTTTGGCGGCGTTGATCACCAGCGTTCCGGGCGCGGCCGTCACGGCTCGGCCGTCGATCGTGAGATGAATTTGGTCGCTCATGGTTTGTGTGCGGGAAGACTATGCCATCGCCAGTTCCGACGCGTGCTGATAGGGGCACGGCTTGCCGTTCAAATGCGCTTCGAAATCCTCGGGGAATTTTTCCACGATGGAGATGGTGGGCATGGCTGCCGCGTCGCCCAGCGCGCAGAACGTCCGGCCCAGCATATTTTTCGAAAGCTCGCCGATCAGCGGAATGTCGCTCTTGATTCCGCCGCCCGAGTGGAAACGATCCAGCATGCGCTTCAGCCAGGTGGTGCCTTCACGGCACGGAATGCACCAGCCGCAGCTCTCGTGCTGGTAAAACTTCATGATGCGCTGCGCGAACTTCACCATGCAGGTCTCTTCGTCCAGGATGACCGTGCCGCCCGAGCCCAGCATACTTTTCACTTTCGCCAGCGAATCGAAATCCATGGCGATGTCGCACTCGTCGGCCTTCAAGACCGGGCAGGAGGAACCGCCGGGAACCACGCACTTCAACTTCTTTCCGTTGCGCATGCCGCCGCCCACCTCATAGATCATGCGGAGCAAATTGAATCCAGTAGGCAGCTCATAAACGCCGGGTTTGTTGATGTGACCGGAAAGGCAAACCAGACGCGTTCCGCCATTTTTCGGAGGCCCCAGAGCCGCGAACGCCGCGCCGCCGTCGCGAATAATGGCCGGGATGGCGGAAAACGTCTCGACATTATTCAATAGAGTGGGCGATTGCCAGGCCCCCACCACGGCCGGGAAGGGCGGTTTCATGCGCGGCACTCCGCGTTTGCCCTCGATGGAATCGAGCAGCGCGGTCTCTTCGCCGCACTCGTAGGCGCCGGCGCCCGTATGCGTGTAAAGGTCGAAATCGAAACCGGTCTTCTGAATGTTCTTGCCCAGGTAGCCGCGCGAATACGCCTCCGCAATGGCGCGATCCATGGCTTCGATCAGATAGCGATACTCGCCGCGAATATAAATGTAGCCCTTGTGCGAATCCACGGCGCGCCCGGCGATCAGGATGCCTTCAATCAACTGATGGGGATCGTTCTCCATCAGCAACCGGTCCTTACAGGTGCCCGGCTCGCTCTCGTCGGCATTGATGATGATGTACTTGGGCTTGGGCGACGTGCGCGGCACGAAGCTCCACTTCAGGCCAGTAGGAAATCCAGCGCCGCCGCGGCCGCGCAGAGCCGACACCTTCACTTCCTCAATGATCTGCTCCGGCGTCATCTCAATAGCCTTGAGAAAGGCTTTGTAACCGTCGGTGGCGAGATAGGTGTCGAGCGATTCGGAATTCTCGAGACCAAAACGCTTGGTCAGGATCTTGACTTCGAGCGGGCTGGGTTCGTTATAGAGCATCTAGATTAATGGGGACGCCTTGTTTCCAAATTCAGTACGCGCTCTTCGAGCGCCGCCAGGCGTCCGATTACCGCCGAATCGCCGACCTCGAGCGCGTGCATTCGCAGCGCTTGTCCCTTTCCATAGCCGTGAAAAGAGGTGAGCATATTGGTTTCGACATCGCGAACCAGCTCAATCAAGCGATCAACGACCGCCTCCATTTTTACGTCAAGCCTGGCTTCGAGGTCTTCAAGGTCTTTCTTAGTAGCGGGGTTGGAATCTGCCATAAACTTAGTACGCCTTTCTCACGTCCGCGAGCAGTTGATCCAGCTTTTCCGGCGTCACATGATGATGGAAATCGTAATTGAGCTGCACCGCCGGCGCCCAACTGCACGCGCCCATGCACTCCACTTCTTCGAGTGAAAACTGACCGTCCGGCGTCACTTCCTTGTGGCCGATCCCGAGGGTCTTGGAGGCATGTTCATACAGTTCTTCGCCGCCTAAAATCAGGCAACTGATGTTGGTGCAAACCTGAACGTGGCACTTACCGAGAGGCTTGCGATGGAGCATCGAATAGTAGCCCACCACCTCGTCCACTTGCAAGGGCTGCACCTGACAGCGGCGCGCTATCTCTTCGATCAGCTCGTGCGAAATATGCCCGACTTCATCCTGCGCGTACAGCAGCATGGGCACCACGGCCGAACGCGTCCGTCCGGGCGGGTAGCTTTCGAGCAGCTTCGCAAATCTGGCTTCGAGTTCCGGTGAAAAGGTCATTACCGATCCACATCTCCCAAAACGAAGTCCATGCTCCCGAGCGACGCGATGGAATCGGCCAACAAGCGGCCCTCCAGCAGTGGCGCTAATGATTGCAGATTACCGAAACTGGGCGTGCGCATGTACAGGCGATACGGCTTGGATGTTCCGTTGCTCACCACGTAATAGCCGATCTCGCCGCGCGGCGATTCCACGGCTTGATACACCTCGCCGGCCGGCACACGGAAGCCCTCGGTCACAATTTTGAAGTGATAGATGAGCGCTTCCATCTGGGTCTTCATTTTCTCGCGCTCCGGAAGCACGATCTTGGGCGCACTCGCCTCCCAGGCGCCTTCCGGCATGCCTTCCAGCGCCTGTTTGATGATCCGGGCGCTTTGCCGCATCTCTTCCAGACGCACGCGGTATCGCGCGAACACGTCGTTTTCCTTATGTACCGGGATCTCAAAATCGAATTGATCGTAGCTCGAATAAGGCTCGTCCTTGCGGACATCCCACTTCATGCCGGCCGCGCGAATCATCGGTCCGGTGACGCCCAGGTCCAACAGATCATCGAGCGGAACAAAGCCTACGCCCTGCGTCCGGACCTTCCAGATGGGATTGCTGTTCAGCAGATTCTCGTATTCGTCCACCTTGCTCGGGAAGGAGTTGATGAACTTGCCCACGGCCTGCTGCCAGCCGCGCGGAGGCTCCAGCGCCAGCCCGCCCACGCGGATATAGCTGGTCATCATGCGCTGTCCGGAGAACATCTCGAAGATCCGCAGGACGTCTTCGCGCTCGCGGAAGCAATAGAAAAAAACCGTCATCGCGCCGATATCCAGCGCGTGGGTTCCCAACCATACCAGGTGGCTGTTCAAGCGTTGAAATTCGACCAGCATCACGCGCATCCATTGCGCCTTGGGCGGAATCTCAATGTCGCCGATCAGCTTTTCCACCGACAACGCGTAGACCAGATTGTTGGACAGGTTTGAGAGATAATCCACGCGGTCTGTCAGCGTCACCACCTGCTGCCAGGTTTTGACCTCGCAATTTTTTTCGATGCCGGTGTGCAAGAACCCGATGTCGGGCACCGCTTTGAGGATTGTCTCGCCATCCAGTTCCAGCACGATGCGCAGTACGCCGTGGGTGGAGGGATGCTGCGGGCCCATGTTCAGGACCATTCGCTTGCTGGTGGTGGGTGCAGCGATCTGGTCTACGGTCTCGTGGGTCGCGTCAGACGCGGTGATCGAGTCGGTGTGAAGTGTGGATTCACGCATAGCGGCTTCTATTCATCTCTCTTATTCATCCTGGTAGCTGTATTTGTGGCCGTGCACAGGATAATCTTTGCGCAGCGGGTGGCCTTCCCAATCGCTGGGCATCAAGATCCGCGTGAGATCCGGATGGTTGCGGAAACGGATGCCGAACATATCGAACACTTCGCGTTCATACCAATCTGCGGTACGCCAGACACGGGTGACCGAGTCGATCTCAAGCGATGCTTCCGCCACCCAGCATTTCAGCCGGAGCCGCTGGTTGCGAGCAAGCGAATGCAACAGGTACACCACTTCAAAACGCGGATCGGCAGGCAGCCAGTCCACCGCGGTGACGGCGCTCAAGCGCACGAATTTCTGCTGGTCTTTGAGGTATCGGCAAACTGCGACGATTTGCGCGGGCTCAATCCAGAGCGTCGGCTCGTTGTGTTCGGCGTGGCCTCCCGTGATGGCGCCGGGCAATGCGGCATCGAGCGCGGCCGCCACTGCATGATCCTTCAATATGTCAGGCAGCATTTCTTTTGGTTACCTGCGCTCCCTCGGCGTCGTAGGGACTGCCTTCGGACGCATCCCGCGACCAATCCAGCGCGCCCTTCCTCCAGATATAAAAGAATCCTGACAGCACCAGAACGACGAAAATCAGCATCTCGAAAAACCCAAACATCTTGAGCTCGCGATACACCACCGCCCACGGGTAGAGAAAAACGGCTTCGATGTCGAAAAGGATAAAGACGATGGCAACCAGATAAAACTTGACGCTGAAGCGCTCACGCGCCGAGCCGGTGGGCGCCATGCCGGATTCGTAGGGCGAATCCTTTACGCGGTTCCGTACGCGTTTGCCCAGCAGAAAAGAGATAGCAACCAAGGCCGCCGCAATCACTACGGCGATCACCGCTTGCACCAGCACTGCGAAGTAGGTATCGGGATAAGGAATTGAGTTCGGCATTCGCTTTGGTTGGGTTGTGAACTTGGAAGCCCTAACATTCGACTATAATGAGATCCGGCCTCGGCCCGCAACTTTGGTTTCTGGAATTGGTCCACGCGCGATGGCGGCAGAGACAACAAAACAGATTGAAATTGTTGTGAACGGCCAGGTTCGGCCGGCGCCCTCCGGCTACACTCTGAAAGAATTGCTGGTATGGCTGGAAGTGGACCCTGGGCGTGTTGCCGTGGAGTTGAATCGGTCCATCGTCCAACGCCAGGCATGGGATGGGACCGAAGTCGGTCCAGGCTCAACGTTAGAGATCGTACAGTTTGTCGGCGGCGGCTAAGGCGGCTGGGCCATTTCGCCCCCGTCGAAAAAGAAGCACCCACTTGCCTATTGACAGTGGAGACGACTCAGGTAGAATTTTAGATGCGCTCTTGTTGCAAACGTTAGTGGGGGAACATGTTCAAAACAAAGAAAACTCGTTCTGAAGTGGAAGACAATACACGCACGTTTGCCTCAAGCGACGTTTCGCGCATCGCCCAGGTCAGTCTGCGTCAATTGCAGTGGTGGGACGAGCGCAAGGTGGTGTCCCCCCGGCATGAGGGGCACAAGCGCGTCTACCAGTCCGCCGAAGTAATCGAAATTACGGTTATCGCCGAGCTGCGCCGCAAGGGATTTTCGCTCCAGAAGATCCGGCGCGTCCTGCGATTCCTGCAGCGCGAAATGGGCAAGCGGTTGAGCGACGTAATGCAGGCCCACTCCGATCTGCATCTGGTAACGGATGGGAAATCCATCTACCTGGAAGACCAGCAGGAGCGGATCATCGACATTCTCAAGAACGCCAAACAGCCCATGTTCCTGGTCTGCGTCAGCGATCAGGTGCGGCGTCTGGACGACTCGCCCCGTAAGCCGGTAAAGGCTGAAGCGGCCGCCGCCGGAGCCCGCCGCTCGGTACGCAGCGCTTAAACTCCTGGGCATAACTCCTGGGCACAACGCCTGGGCGCAACCCGGGCCAGGATTGCCGCCGGGAAAACTCCGCTATACTGAAAGTGCGAGGTGTTAATGCCGCGTTGGACACGGTCCGTTCTTTTCGCCGCTTTCGTCATCGTTCTTTGCTCGGTCCTGGGTGGGGTGTTTGGGCCGGGTGTGAGGGGTGTTTCAGCGGCCTCCAGTGGTCCTGAGGAAGATCTCAAGACCAATATCAAGAGTTTCACCAAAGTATACGAGCTGGTGGAGAACAACTTCGCCGACAAGGTGACCTCCGACAAAGGCATTTATAAGGGCGCCATCCCGGGCATGCTGCGCACCTTGGACCCGCACTCCAATTTCTTCGATCCCAAGGATTTTCAGTCCCTTCGTGACGATCAAAGCGGCCACTACTATGGCGTAGGTATGCAGGTGGCTCCCCGCAACGGCAAAACCATCGTGGTAGCGCCGTTTGGCGGATCGCCCGCGTACAAAGCCGGCCTTCGTCCGGGTGATGTGATCCTCGAAGTGAACGACAAGAAAACCGATTCGCTCACCACCACCGAGGTCGCCGATCTTCTCAAGGGGCCGCGCGCCACGCACGTCCAGGTAACGGTGGGCCGCGAAGGTTCCGACAAACCGATTATATTTGACATCGTGCGCGATGAAATTTCGCGCAACAGCGTGGAAGACGCTTTCTGGGTTCGTCCCGGAATCATGTACATGAAGGTTTCCCAGTTCAACGAGAATACCAGCCAGGAGATGGAAGACAACTTCAAGCGCCTGGGCGAGAACAACGTCAAAGGTCTGGTTTTGGATTTGCGAGAGAATCCGGGTGGGCTTCTCAATGAAGGCGTCGCAGTGGCAGGGCATTATCTGCGCAAGGGCGAAGTGGTGGTTTCCCATCGCGGACGAGCTTCCGCTGAAAAGCCCTATCTGGCGCGCGGTAGTGCATCGGGTCAGAACTACCCGATCGTCGTTCTAGTAAATCGTTACTCGGCTTCGGCGGCCGAGATTGTGGCGGGCGCTCTGCAAGATCATGACCGGGGTTGGATCCTCGGTGAGACAACCTTCGGCAAAGGCTTGGTTCAGACCGTCTATCCGCTCGAGGACAACACTGGCCTGGCGCTGACCACGGCGCACTACTATACGCCCAGCGGCCGATTGATCCAGCGCGACTACTCGAACATTTCGTTCCTCGATTACTATTACGGCAAGCGCACGGAAACCAAGAATCTGCAGGATGTGAAGAGCACCGACAGCGGCAGAACGGTTTACGGCGGAGGCGGCATCACGCCCGACCAAAAGTATGAACCGCCCAAGTACAACAAGTTCCAAACCGATTTGCTGACCAAGTACGAGTTCTTCAACTTCACGGCGAAGTGGTTTGGCTCGCATCCCCAAGCGCATTTGACGAAGGGCTGGGAGCCGGATGCCGGCGTGATTAACGATTTTCACGAATACCTGCTGAAACAGAACCTTCCCTTTATCGAGGCCGACTGGACCGAGAACCACGTGTGGATCCAGCAGCAGCTCAAGCGTGAAATGTACGCCACCGCGTTCAGCTACGAGGATTCGCAGAAGGTTGCCATCGAAACCGATCCGGAAGTGTTGAAGGCCATCGATGCGATGCCGGATGCACGTGCGCTGCTCGACAAATCGAAGAAGCTGATCGTCGAGCGCATTCAGCGAGATCCGCTACACTAGGAATCTGAACACACCACAGATCACGGTCCTGGACGCGGGCGGACAATACTGCCATCTGATTGCACGGAAGATTCGCGATCTGGGCGTGTATGCCGACGTGAAACCCAGCGAAACTCCGGCCTCTGAGCTCACGGGGCGCAAAGGGATCATCATCTCCGGCGGCCCCGACAGCGTCTACGAGCCCGGCAGTCCTCAGATCGACCCGCGGATTCTCTCCACCGACAGCGCCGTATTCGGCATCTGCTACGGGCAGCAACTCATGACGTATGTGTTGGGCGGCGGCGTCAGCAAAGGTGAAAAGGGCGAATACGGATTCGCGAAGTTTCACACCCGCCCTCATCCGCTCTTTGCGAATTTGAACGGCGAGCTCCAGGTTTGGATGAACCACCGCGATCAGGTGCAGTCCGTCCCACAGGGTTTTGAAGTGCTCGGAGACACCTCCACCTGTGCGGTGGCCGCGATGGCGCATAGCACGCGTCCGCTGATGGCGGTTCAATTCCATCCCGAAGTGGCGCACACCGAGCAGGGACACCAGATCCTATCGAACTTCGTTTTTGGCGTCTGCCACTGCGAAAAGGATTGGGATCCTAAGGATCGCATCGGTCCCATCGAGAAAGAGATTCGCGCCATTGCCGGGGATCGCAACGTCTTTTTCTTCGTCAGCGGCGGCGTGGATTCCACGGTCGCGTATACGCTCTGTCTGCGCTCGCTCGGTCCGGATCGCGTCTTCGGCATTTATGTCGACACCGGCCTGATGCGGGAAGGCGAGACCACATACGTGAAGGGCTTGTTTGCCGAGCTGGGTGCAACCGACTTCCGCGTGGAAGAGGCGGAAACGGAATTCCTGAAGGCTCTGGCGGGTGTGACGGATCCCGAGACCAAGCGCCACATCATCGGCGAGCAGTTTGTCGCGGTGCAGGATCGCATCCTCGGCAGCGGACAGTTTCTGGACGGGCGTTGGATCCTGGGGCAAGGAACCATTTATCCCGACACCATTGAATCCGGCGGCACTGCGAAAGCGGATGTAATCAAGACGCATCACAATCGCGTGGCGGGCATTCAAAAGCTGATCGAAATGGGCCGCCTGATCGAACCGCTGGCCTCATTTTACAAAGACGAAGTTCGCGAGATCGGTGAAGAGCTGGGCATTCCGGGTGAGTTTCTAAATCGCCATCCCTTCCCTGGGCCGGGCTTGGCGATTCGTTGTCTGTGTTCGGAAACCAGCGCTGCCGTCACGCGCGCAGATCCCGGCTGGATGCTGCCAATTCGCTCGGTCGGCGTCAAAGGCGATTCGCGCAGTTATCATTCGGTGCTCGCGCTCGAAGGCTTGCCCGAGGACGAAATCGCGACCGATCTCGTCAATCGGATGATGGACATTAACCGCGTGGTTGGGTTAGTGCACGCGCGCGCGCCCATCGCCGAAATGACGTCCAGCCCAGCTACGCTCACCGAGGAACGGCTGAAGCGTCTGCGCGCGGCCGACGCGATCGTGCGGCAATTGTCGGAAGAGAGTGGATTCGACCGCGAAGTCTGGCAGTTTCCGGTTGTGCTGATTCCCCTGGGCGCCGGCGACCGGCCGGACTCGGTGGTGCTGCGGCCCATCCATTCCGTGGACGGCATGACCGCGCAAGTGGTCCGGATGCCACGCCAACTCCTCGACGGCATGACGCACGAGCTTCTCGCGGTGAACGGCATCTGCGGTGTGTTCTACGATTTGACGCACAAGCCGCCGGGCACCATCGAATGGGAATAGGTTAAATTCGGTGAAAGCTCTTCAGAATGTCTTTGGTTGAATAGCGCAGCGCGATGGGACGGCCGTGGGGGCAGCTCATCGGACAATCTGTCGCAGCCAGCTCTTTCAACAGCCACTCCATTTTCGTCTGATCCAGCCGCATGTTGATTTTTATTGCCGCGCGGCAGGCGATGCTTGCGGCCATCGCGCGGCGCAGATGGTCCAATGAAACTTTGCCCGGCTCGCCCTCTGCCATTTCGAGAATCTCAAACACCAGCTTTTCGATTTCAGCCGGCCCCACTCCCGCCGGAGCGCCCTTCACCGCGATGATTCGATTTCCAAAGGGTTCCGAGTCGAAACCGGAACGCTCCAGTTCCCCCGCGATGCGTGCATATTCGATCTGCTGCGCAGCCGTTAAGTCCAGCAGGATCGGCATCAGGAGCTGCTGGCGTTCCACGCCCCCGCGCGCCTGCTGGCGCAGCACTTTCTCAAACAGAATGCGCTCATGCGCCACATGCTGATCGATGATCCACAGGCCGTCGCGGCCGGCCGCGATGATGAAGCTCTCGTGAATCTGGCCGAGCGGGCGAAGATCGGAAAGAGAAGCCAGGCTCTGCGGCGCTTCCGTTATCTCGAGCGCGAGCGAGCCGTGCGTGTCGGGAATGGTGGACACTCGCGGCGCGGGTGCGGCAGCGTTCAAGGTAAATACCGGCAGGTCTTCCAGCCGTTCGGTCTCCATTTCGCTGCCGGGCAGCGGCTCAAAGCGCTGATTCTCGATGCGCTGCGTGAAGTCGGAGAACGGCAGATCCGCGGCAGGCTGGGGCTGCTGGGAAAGCGGAATGCTGGATGCCGGACGTGAGGCGATCAGCCGTTCGCGAATCGAGTCGCGGACGAAATCGTGGACAAATGTTCCATGCCGGAAGCGAACCTCGGTTTTCGAGGGATGGACGTTGACATCCACTTCCTCGCAATCGCAATCCACGAAAAGCAGCGCGAAAGGATAACACGCTGCAGGCATCAGGTTGTGATAAGCGGAAGAGAGCGCGTGCAACAACAGACGGTCGCGAATCAAGCGTCCATTCACAAACAGATAAATCGAATTCCGATTGGTCTTCTGCACCTGCGGCCCGGAGACGAAGCCTCTGAGTGCGAAGACGCGCGTGGAACGGTCGTCAGCCTCCACCACTTCGAGGTCACGTTCGACATAGTCCAGGTCGATCAGGTCTTCGAGTGTCTGATTCCCGAATACCTGATAGACGCGCTCCTGCAACGTCTCTACCGGCGTTACGTCCAGCAGTTGCGATGAGCTGTGGGTCAACTGAAACGATTTCTTGGGATGCGCCAGGCTGTAGTGCGTCGCGAGCGAAGCGATGTGCGCCAGCTCGGTTTGATCGGACCGCAGAAACTTCTTGCGCGCCGGGACGTTGTAGAACAAATCCCTTACCGAGATGGTAGTCCCTGGAGGCCGCGAAAACTCATCGCATCGGATGATCTTGCCGCCTGCAATTTCGACTGCGGCGCCGGTACTCTCTTCGGCTGCGCGCGTCTCCAGCACCAGCCGGGACACCGACGCGATGGCAGGCAGCGCTTCGCCGCGGAATCCAAGCGTGGCGATAGAAAGCAGATCTTTGACGTCACTCAGTTTGCTGGTAGCGTGACGCTCGAAAGCCAGCAGGGCATCGTCGCGCAACATGCCGCTGCCGTTATCGGCGACACGGATCAATCGGCGGCCGCCGCTGTCGACATCAATCCGGAGATCGGTGGCTCCTGCGTCGAGAGAGTTTTCGAGCAGCTCTTTGACCACCGACGCTGGCCGCTCAACCACCTCTCCGGCCGCAATTTTGTTGGCGACGTTATCGGAGAGGACGCGGATTCTTCCCATGGAGAAAGAAGTCTAGGTGCTCATGGACGAGAGGAATTCGCCGTTGCTCTTGCTCTTTCCCAGACGATCCAGGAGCAATTCCATGCTTTCCACGGGCGAAAGCGGATTCAACACGCGGCGCAGCACGAAGATCCGGTTGAGCTCCTCGCGCGGCACCAGCAGCTCCTCTTTGCGCGTGCCGCTCTTGGTGATATCGATGGCGGGGAAGACACGCTTGTCCATCAGTTTCCGATCCAGGTGGATTTCCATGTTGCCGGTGCCTTTGAATTCCTCAAAGATCACGTCGTCCATGCGGCTTCCGGTGTCGATCAGGGCGGAGGCGACAATGGTGAGCGAGCCGCCTTCTTCGATGTTGCGCGCCGCGCCGAAGAAGCGCTTGGGGCGCTGCAAGGCATTCGAATCCACGCCGCCCGAGAGCACTTTGCCGGATGGCGGCACCACGGTGTTGTAGGCACGCGCCAGACGCGTAATGGAATCGAGCAGGATGACGACGTCGCGTTTGTGCTCCACTAACCGCTTGGCTTTTTCGATCACCATTTCGGCCACTTGCACGTGGCGCGAGGCCGGCTCATCGAACGTCGAGCTGATCACTTCGCCCTTCACCGAGCGCTGCATGTCGGTGACTTCTTCAGGACGCTCGTCGATCAGCAGCACAATGAGGGAAACTTCCGGGTGATTGGCCGTGATGGAATTGGCGATGGATTGCAACAGCATGGTCTTGCCGGTGCGGGGCGCCGCGACAATTAAACCGCGCTGCCCTTTGCCGATGGGCGTGAGCAGATCCATCACGCGGCCCGAGTAACTGTCGCGCGTGGTTTCCAGTTTCAGCCGCTCGTCGGGATAGAGCGGCGTCAGGTTGTCGAAGAAGATTTTGTTGCGAGCTTCCTCCGGCGGTTCGAAGTTGATGGCGTCAACCTTGATAAGCGCGAAGTATCGTTCGCCTTCCTTGGGCGGACGGATCTGGCCGGAGATGGTGTCGCCGGTGCGCAGATCGAAACGGCGGATTTGCGACGGCGAAACATACACGTCATCGGGTCCGGGCAAATAATTGTACTCGGGCGCACGCAGGAAACCGAAGCCATCGGGCAGGCATTCCAGCACGCCTTCGGAGAAGATCAGTCCGCTCTTCTCGGCCTGCGTTTGCAGGATCTTGAAGATCAGCTCCTGTTTGCGCAGCCCGGCGATGCCAGTGACATTCAGATCCTTGGCGATCTGGTTGAGGTTCTGGATGCTCATGTCCTTGAGCTCCACCAGATCGAGCGTGCCGTTCTTTGGATTGGCCTGAGCCGCGCCTGCGCCGTGGCGCTTACGTCCGCCCGGCTGGCCGGTGGCCTTGTCCGCCTTACCGTTGGGGTCGGGCGCTTTGTCGGCCGAAGATTGTGGCTCAGCGGCTTTGGAGTCCGCTGCTTTGCCGTCGCTCTTGGAGCTGGCTTTGCCGTCCGTTTTTGTTTCGGATTCTTCGGGGGTGGGAGCGGCTACTGCCGCTGGGTCTTGATTGTCTTGATCGCTTGCCAAATTTCCCTCGCTCCTCGGCAATCTTCGGCCGAGAACGGCAGAGGCTCGCTCTCCGGAGACTGGCTTCGGATGGCCGCTAAGCCTTGCCGCTGATTGCTTTGACTTTTCAACTTATCCGTCTTAGTGGCGATCACCAGGTATCGCCGGTTATGGAACTCCAACCACTGTTTCAGTTCCAGATCCTTATCCATCCAACCCCGACGCGCGTCGAGGATCAAAAAGCAGAGCTCTAAAGATTGCCGCTGTAACAGGTATTGTTCGATGAGTTCTTTCCACTGGAATACTATTTCCTTCGGGACACGAGCATAACCATATCCCGGCAGATCGACGAAGTGGAATTGGCCATCGACCCGATAAAAATTAACCAGCTGCGTACATCCGGGTTTGGCGCTTGTAAACGCCAGCTTCTTTTGGCCCGTAAGGCAATTCAACAAACTTGACTTGCCGACGTTGCTACGCCCCAGAAACGCAATCTCCGGGAGCGTTTCGGCTGGAAACTGTTCCGGCCGAGCTGCACTTTTTACAAATTGAGCGTCCATCCGGCCAGCGGCGGAACCTTAAATCGAAATCCGCTCTTCCGCCGACCCGCCCCGCACTAACTCCACCGGCGGCGTAGTGGCCGCGAGCGGCAATGCCACCAGTTCCCGTTCCAGCGCGATCTTCAGCACTTCATCCATGGAGGTTACGAACTGCAGCTTCATCTCCTTGCGGATGACTTCTGGAATATCGGGAAGATCCTTTTCGTTGTCCTTCGGAAGCACTAACTCGTAAATCCCTTGCCGGTGCGCCGCCAGAACTTTCTCTTTCAAACCGCCGATAGGCAGCACGCGTCCGCGCACCGTGATTTCGCCCGTCATCGCAAGATCGCAACGCACGGGAATATTGGTGAGCGCGCTGCAGATGCTGGTAGCGATGGTGATGCCGGCCGAAGGACCGTCCTTGGGAATAGCGCCTTCGGGCACGTGCACGTGGATATCGACGTTGCGGTAAAAATCGCGCGGCAGGCCCAGCAGGTGCGCTCTAGACCGCACGTAGCTCATGGCCGCGTGGGCCGATTCCTGCATCACGTCGCCCAGCTTGCCGGTGGTTTGGAGCTTGCCCTTGCCTTCCATCACCGCTGCTTCGGTGGTGAGAATGGAGCCGCCTACTTCGGTCCAAGCCAAGCCCACGGTGGCGCCCACTTCGTTCTTCTTGTCGGCTTGCAGGTCGCGGAATTTGTGCGGGCCCAGGTATTCCGACACGGTGTCGGCGTTGAGAATTCCCTTTTCACTCTTCTTGGATTCGACGCGCTTGCCGCCGTTCTGTGCATTGACTACTTTGCGCGCCACCTTGCGGCTGACGTTACCGATCTCCCGCTCCAGATTGCGCACACCGGCTTCGCGTGTATAGTACTGGATCAAACTTTGCAGGCCTTGGTCGGTGAATTCCAGGTCGCCCGTTTTCAGACCGGTCTGCTTCATTTGCTTCGGAACCAGAAACTTCTTGGCGATCTCCAGCTTTTCGAGCTCGGTATAACCGGAGAGCCGGATCACTTCCATGCGATCCTGCAGCGCCGGCGGAACGGTGTGCAGCACGTTGGCCGTGGCGATGAAAAACACCTGGCTCAGATCGTACTCCACGTCCAGATAATGATCCATGAACATGTAATTCTGTTCCGGATCGAGCACTTCGAGCAGCGCCGCCGATGGATCGCCGCGGAAGTCCATCGACATCTTGTCGATCTCATCCAGCATGAACACCGGGTTCTTGGTGCCGGCCTTCTTCATCATCTGCAGCACCTGGCCGGGCAGCGCACCGATGTACGTTCTGCGATGGCCGCGGATCTCGGCTTCGTCGCGCACGCCGCCCAGCGAGAGACGAATAAATTTGCGGCCGGTGGCCTTGGCGATCGACATTCCGAGCGACGTTTTGCCGACTCCGGGAGGTCCGACAAAGCACAGGATGGAACCTTTGGGGTTCTGCACCAGACGGCGCACGGCTAGAAATTCGAGGATGCGTTCTTTGATCTTCTCGAGACCGTAGTGATCCGATTCCAGCACCGTCTGCGCGTGATTGAGGTCGCGGATCTCCTTGGACTTCTTCTTCCACGGCACCGCCAGCAACCAATCCAGATAATTGCGCGACACTGTGGATTCAGCCGACATAGGCGGCATGTTTTCCAGACGCCGCAATTCCGCGATGGCCTTCTCGTGGGCGTCCTTGGTCATGCCCGCGGTGTCGATCTTGCGCTTCAGTTCGTCGAACTCGCTCTTTTCACCACGGCCCAGTTCCTTCTGGATCGCTTTGATCTTCTCGTTGAGGTAATACTCTTTTTGCGCCTTTTCCATTTGGCGCTTCACGCGGCCCTGTATGGTGCGGTCGACATTGAGCTTTTCGATCTCGATGTCGAGCATCTCCGCCACGCGTGTCAGGCGGTCCACGGGATCGAAGATTTCGAGCAACTCCTGCTTCTCTTCGATGGTCAACTGCAGATTCGCGCCCACCGTGTCGGCCAGCTTGCCCGGCTCGTCCACGCGGATGGCGGCGATCATGGTTTCATAGTTCAGGTTCTGGCTCAGCTTGACGTACTGTTCAAACAGGCCCGTCACGCGGGCGACCAGCGCTTCGAGCTGCGGTCCCGCATCCACCTTGAAGTTGAAGGTCTTCACTACCGACCGAAAATAGCCCTCATCTTCGCTCACCGAGATGATTTTGCCGCGCTCCACACCTTCCACCAGCACCTTGATGTTGCCGTCCGGCAGCTTCAGACTTTGGACGATATTCGCCACCGTTCCCACGCTATAGATTTCATCGGGACGAGGCTCATCGACGGAGGCATCATGCTGCGTTGCCAAAAAAATCTTCTTATCGGACGCCAAAGCTTCTTCCAGGGCCCTGACACTGGAATCACGCCCCACCACAAAGGGGGTCATCATGTACGGAAAAATGACGACGTCCCGAATGGGCATCATGGGCAGGCGTCGTGTATCGGATTTTTCTTTAGAGGTTAGCATCAGAGATTAGCATCCGGGGATCGGTAAGCATGGGGATGGGTTGTAAGGGGAGTTGGTTCCTACGCTCCTTGCACTTCGAACCAATCACTTAAGAATCAATCGGTCGGTCAAACTTCAGCGGTCGGTCAAACTTCAGCGGTCGGTCAAACTTCAGCGGTCGGTCAAACTTCAGCGGGCGAACTCGGCGACTATCCGGCCTTTTCCAACAAGGCCATGTTGATCTTCTGCGTCATGACCATCTCCTTGGTCACCAGGAACTCACGGACCTTTTTATAGGATGGGAGATAATACATGAGGTCCAACATCAAATCCTCAAGGATCATCCTCAGGCCGCGGGCGCCAACCTTTCGCTCCATTGCCAGGGCAGCGATGGCTTCGAGGGCGTCGTCGCTAAACTTCAGTCTAACATTTTCGAATTCAAAAAGCTTCTGGTACTGACGTACGATGGCGTTCTTGGGCTTGGTCAGGATCTGAACCAATGCTTCCTTGCTCAGATCTTCGAGAACCGCCACCACCGGCATGCGGCCGATGAATTCCGGTATAAAGCCAAACTTGATAAGATCAACCGGCTGAACGTTTTCGAGCAGGTCCACGTCGCGACGGTTGGAAGCCGTCCGCGCCGGCAGGCCTTCGGCCCGGTGCTCTTCCTGTTGTACAAAACCCATCGATTTGGTGCCGACGCGCTTGGAAATCACCTTTTCCAGGCCGACGAAAGCGCCGCCCAGGATAAACAGGATGTTGGTGGTGTCCACCGGCGTGAATTCCTGGTGCGGATGCTTGCGGCCGCCCTGTGGAGGAACATTGGCCACCGTGCCTTCCAGGATCTTGAGCAAAGCCTGCTGCACACCCTCACCCGAGACATCGCGCGTAATGGAGGGGTTCTCGTCCTTGCGGCCGATCTTGTCGATTTCGTCGATGTAGATGATGCCGGTCTGGCAGCGCTGCACATCCCAATCGGAGTTCTGTAGCAACCTGAGGATGATGTTCTCCACGTCTTCGCCCACGTAGCCTGCTTCGGTCAGGGTGGTGGCGTCGACGATGGCGAACGGGACATCCAGAATCCGAGCCAGGGTCTGAGCCAGGAGCGTTTTGCCGGTACCCGTGGGCCCGATCAGCAGAATGTTCGATTTCGACAGTTCCACCTCGGCGCCGCGCTGCTTGTTCATCTGGATGCGCTTGTAGTGGTTGTAGACGGCGACCGCCAGCTTCTTCTTGGTGCCGTCCTGACCGATTACATACTGATCAAGATACTCTTTTAATTCCAATGGTTTGGGGAGCTTGTGCGGCGCCCCGTAAGGCTGATCGTGACGATCGTCCTCTAGAATCGAATTGCATACAGCGATGCACTCGTCGCAGATGTAAGCTCGGGGGTAATCGTTGGGGGAGGAGATTAGCTTGCCGACTACGTCCTGACTCTTATGGCAAAACGAACAACGCAGCGCGTCATCAGCACCAGCACGTTTCACAGGGAATCTCCCGTCGACTAAGACTGTACACTACCAGCGTTCGGACCTGCTCTCTGAAATATAATTATAACAGAAGCCCGGCAAATCCGCCCCTGGGAAAAAAGAAGCTGGAAGGCCAGTCCTGGGTGATGGGTACCGGTTCTCACCTTAGGTAACGTGGCGCCCGTACGTTTAGCGTTTGTTCAATCCAGGCCTTGGCTTCTTCAACCTTATGGATCGTGACCGAGCCTAATATGCGGAGACTCCCGGACGACCTTCATCGCCGAAAATCCGATTTCGCTTTACTTCAACGCCTCGTTGATCTGGATGTCGCGCTTTAGTACTTCCGTCACGAGCTCTGATAGACCTACACCGCGCTGCTCGGCTTTCCCGGAAAAATACTCCCAGACGCCCCTTTCGATCGAGACGGGAATGAGTACTTTGTCCCCGTGAGGGATGTGGTGGAGCCCGCGAACCCCTTTGCTGAAGTTAATCTCGGCCGGCATGTCGTTACCTTCGGCACTCTTCATAGCTCTCCCTCGTACTTGCGGCGCTCAGCTTGTATGGCTTTGCGCGCAGAAATTAGCCGGATCTTAGTCATCTCAGCATCGGCCTCCGACCAAAGATACGCCACTGACAATACGACACCGCTTCGGGCCATTCCGACAGAAAACCACCGTTCCTCCGTTTCGCTGTGATCGACATCAGCCACAGTGAACAGCCGCGGATCGTAGAAAACTGAGGACGCCAATTCAAACGTAACCTCGTGCTTTTGCTCATTAGAGCGGCCGCTTTGCCTTCATCCCACTCGAACTGGTACGACCGCTCATTCACCACTTTCACGGGCGCAAATTTTGTCCCATGCGCCTGTTCCTAGCATACAGGACCTTATCCAGCGACCGGCTACATCCGCCCGTACATCCATCCGATGTCATCTTCCATCCGCCTGTCTGCAGGGATTGCACTTCGAACCACAGATTCGGCCGAGGGCGTGGCTGGAACAATGCGGCAGGAATCGAAGGTGGCTCCACTAAAGTAAAGAAACTGATCCCCTGGCTTCGGGTCCGAGGGTCGCATGGGACTCGGTATCTGGCCGCCGGTTGAGGCCGGCGAGGGAATCGTCCATCTGTGCCGGATGCCGGTCCAGGGGCCTTGGGGGTTTCCGCGCATGGCCTCCTTCAGCCGATAATCCGTTACGATTTCTTCGGACCGGTCGCCTTCGGAGTTGACTTCTTCGAACCTGGAATTCACCACCTCCAGAAGCGCAACGTTCAAATCGAGGATGTACCCAACACGTCCGGCAAGGATCCGGTCCGGACATGGATCCGGGGATTGAAGGCGCGCCAAGATCCTCCCTTCGATTGCCTGCCGGTCCTTCCAAAGTAACGGCACGACCTGGCGAACAGAGTCACATCCACGAAGGCCCCAGAAGCAGTGCAAATCAATTTGGAACGCGTGATCAATCAGGTCGCGCGGCGCGTCCATAGTGTATGCGACGCCGATCGCGCTATCGGGTCCGTCCAGCATCGAGAATTGGCCGGCGACCGCGCCGAATCGGAACTCGGGCTTCTCGTCATCGGTGCTATGAACAGGAAACCGGGATTGATCCGCGATCTCTGTGGAATCCGTGCACGCTACGGGCTACCACAAGATAGCTGAGTGGGTAACCCACAAGGACATCCGGCTCGAGGTTGTACCCGGTGCTCGAAACGGTTCCATTCAGCACCGTCACGTAAGCCGAAAAGGACAGGTGGCGCCAGCCGAGAACGTATGCAACCTTGAATGGAAACGTCAGCAGATTCCATTTGTCCTTAACTGGAAGATCCGAATCGTGGACTGGCCAAAGCGACAACACGAACGCCGGGATCCACCGCGCCCAGCCGTAATAGTAATCAGCGTTCGAAATGTCCACTCGATAGGACCGATGCCCTACTGGCAAGGCCGGGAGCTGTGGATCATTCGGGACCAGATACTGAACCGCTCTCAGCAGTTGTTCTTCTGTGGTTTGGTCCACGCGTACTTGTTCCAACCCCGCAAGCACGGCTTGAATCTTGCGGGTGATCAAAAAAGTACGAAGGCGCACACCGACCGAGAGGACAACGGGCAGGAGAAGCAACACGAGACAGACTTGGCGCGCGCGATGGCCGAACCATGGCCGGAGCATTTATATAGATTTAGACACTAGAATCGCTCGCGGCGGCCAAACAAAAGCGGTCCCTTGAACTGAGAAATATGCTCTGCCCCACCACCAGCCTACCGATGCGTGTGACCGTCCCGTAGACTCCCGCGTTGTTCCGGTTGGCGCTAACCACCGCTTTCAGCACCGCCGGCGTTGGGCTGGCCGAGTCCGGGTCAAGGTTCACCATCGCGCAGCGGGCGTCGCGCATTGTGACGGCGATGGACGGCGCGTCGTCCCCCTCGCCGAAGGAAAGCACGCCGCCCACCCAATCGTCCTCCTGGAAAGGAATCGATCGCAGTAAGCGAACAACGACATTCGGACGAAAGCGCCGAACGTCCGGGATCTGTCCGGAAAGCCGTCCGATCTCGCACACCGTATCCGAAGCGATCACAGAGACGCTCGCGTCATCAAAGATCCCGTGTTTCAAATGCATGATCTGCACGGGAGCCCCGTACCGGCGTCCGATCTCCGCAGCCAAGTCCTCCCCGAAGACACTCATCTCTTCGCCTTCCGGTGTTCGAATATGCGTCGGAAGGTCTGCCTGAGTTTCATTCTCATGGCGCTGGGGAGCAAACAGGACCAGGTCGGGAAGCTTGCCGGCCGTTATGCCTGACGCCTGTCACCTTCCAGGCCGTGCCAGCCGAGCTCGGCCTGATCCAGCCGTTCGCCAGCCATGGACTTCACGGGATACCGGTAGATCGCTTCCACCTGTCCGACTTTTGTGAGCATACGCAAAGAAAAAGCCGGTCCCACGACGAGACCGGCTTCTATCTTTCCAACTGACGCTAACTTAGTACCGGTAATGATCCGGCTTGTACGGACCATCCACCGAAACGCCCAGATAATCCGCCTGCTTCTTGGACAACGTGGTCAGCTTCACCCCGATCTTCTCCAGGTGCAGCCGCGCCACTTCTTCGTCCAGCTTCTTCGGCAGCGTGTAGACGCCCACTTTGTAGGTGTCTTTGTTCTTCCACAGGTCCAGCTGCGCGAGCGTCTGGTTGGAGAAGCTGTTCGACATCACAAAGCTCGGATGGCCCGTCGCGCAACCCAGGTTCACCAGCCGCCCTTCGGCCAGCATGTAGATGCTGTTTCCGTTGGGGAAAGTGTACATATCCACCTGCGGCTTGATGTTGGTCCGAACCACGCCCTTGGCGGTGTTCAAGGCATCGATCTGGATTTCGTTATCGAAATGCCCGATGTTGCAGACGATGGCCTGGTCCTTCATGTGGGACATGTGCTCCAGCGTGATGATGTCCACGTTGCCGGTGGTGGTGACGTAAATGTCCCCGCGTCCCAGCGTGTCTTCTACCGTAGTCACTTCGAAGCCTTCCATGGCGGCCTGCAGAGCGTTGATGGGATCGATTTCCGTGACAACCACGCGGGCGCCCATGCCTCGCAGTGAATGCGCCGAGCCCTTGCCTACGTCGCCATAGCCGCAAATGACCGCAATTTTTCCAGCGACCATCACGTCGGTAGCGCGCTTGATGCCATCGGCCAGCGATTCGCGGCAGCCGTAGAGATTATCGAACTTCGACTTGGTCACCGAATCGTTCACGTTGATGGCGGGAACCAGCAGCTTGCCTTGTTCCTGCATCTTGTAGAGCCGGTGAACGCCCGTGGTGGTCTCTTCCGACACGCCGCGCCATTCCTTCACCTGCTTGGTCCAGCGTTTCGGATCTTCCTTGTGCAGGCGCTTCAGCAGATCCTTGATCACCTTCTCTTCATGACTCTCGGAAGGCGAGTTCACCCAGTCGCTTCCCTGCTCCAGCTCGTAGCCTTTATGGATCAGCAGCGTGACGTCGCCGCCGTCGTCCACTACCAGCTCGGGCCCCTTGCCGCCCGGATGGGTCACAGCCTGGGCCGTGCAATCCCAATATTCTTCGAGCGACTCGCCCTTCCACGCGAACACCGGAACACCGGCGGCAGCGATGGCGGCCGCGGCGTGATCCTGCGTCGAGAAAATGTTGCAGCTGGCCCAGCGCACGCTGGCGCCCAGGTCGACCAGGGTCTCGATGAGCACCGCGGTCTGGATGGTCATATGCAGCGATCCGGTGACACGCACGCCCTTCAGCGGCTTGCCGGGCGCGTATTTCTTGCGGATCGACATCAAGCCGGGCATCTCATACTCGGCGATGGTAATTTCCTTGCGGCCCCATTCGGCCAGGCTCATGTCCGCCACTTTGTACTCGGTGGCGACGTTGTTCAATGTTGCTGTGCTCATTCGATCTCCTGCCAGAATTTTATATCTACGAATCTAGATATGTTGATATAATACCCGAAGCAGCCCATGGCGTCAATCCTCAAAAACCTGCGACTTCTGGCCGATCCCAGCCGCCTCCGTATCTTGTTGCTGGTAGAGCGCGAAGAGCTTTCCGTCGCCGAGTTGCAGGAGATCCTGGGGATGGGCCAAAGTCGCATATCCACCCATTTGGCGCAACTCAAGAACGCCGGCCTGGTGGAAGATCGCCGCAATGGCAAAAGCATTTTGTACCGGCTGAAGCACGGCATCCAATCCAACGGCTTCGCCGAGATGCTGGGAGTGCTGCGGCAGGCAGCGGCCGAAATCCCGGAAGCCGGCGAGGATTCCGAAGCCCTGCGTCTCGCGCTGCGCCGCAGGCAGGACAAGATGCGCTCCTATTTCGACGAGCTGGCGGGCAAGTTCGGACGCAACTACGTTCCTGGGCGCTCCTGGCAAGGCCTGGCAGAAACGCTGCTCACGTTGATGCCGCCCATGGTGATTGCCGACTTGGGCGCCGGCGAAGGCACCTTCTCGCAATTGCTGGCCCGTCGCTCGAAGAAAGTAATCGCGGTCGACAATTCGGAAAAGATGGTGGAGTACGGCCGCGAACTGGCGCGCAAGCACGGCGTCAAGAATCTCGAATATCGAAAGGGCGACCTCGAAGAAGTGCCGATCAAGGACGCGTCGGTGGATCTCGCGTTCTTCAGCCAGGCCTTGCATCACGCGCAGCATCCGGAACGCGCGGTTGGGGAGGCATCGCGTATCTTGAAACCCGGCGGCCGCATCGTGGTGCTCGATTTATTGCGCCACAGCTATGAAGAAGCTCGCGAGCTCTACGCGGACTTGTGGCTCGGCTTCACCGAAGTGGAGGTTACGCGCTTCCTGCGGCAAGCCGGGTTCAAGAACATCGAGACGTCGGTGGTGCACAGCGAAGAATCCGCTCCGCACTTCGAGACGCTACTGGCTGTCGGCGACAAGTAGCGCGCCGCGACTTTTGAAGTTACGCACGAAGATCAGCAGCGCGAGCGCGACGACAGCGATGCCGAATGCGCAAACCGCCGCCCATCCCTGATACTGCCAGCACAACGCTCCCAGCCACGAGCCGATGGATCCACCGCTGAAGTAGCAGAACATGTACACCGTATTCAGCCGGCTACGCGCGTTCGCATCTAGCGCATAGATCCGCGTCTGATTCGCGACGTGGCCCGATTGCACGCCGACATCCAGAAGAATTACACCAATGATGAGCCCGGCCATCATTTTTCCCAGCGCTCCGAGCAGCAGAAACGACGCCAACGTGGTCAAGAGTGCGAGTAAAATCGTGAACCGCGGCCCGCGCCGGTCCGCGAATCGCCCCACCAGTGGCGCGCACAGTGCGCCGGCCGCTCCCACCAATCCGAACAATCCGGCTACCGACGATCCGAAATGATACGGCGGCGTCTGCAGCAAAAACACCAGCGTGGTCCAGAACGCGCTGAACACGCACAATAGCGCTGCGCCCAGGAATGCCGATTCCCGAAGCGCCGGGTGATCGCGTACCAGATCCACTAGCGATCGCATAAGCGCCGGCCACGACAAATCGCTCTGGCGCGGAAGCTTCGGCAATTGCGCGCGCAGCAGCAACATCAGGCTCAGCATCACCAGCGCCGCGATCCAGTACACCGCTCGCCATCCGAAGAACGATGCAACCACGCCACTGAACGTCCGGGCCAGGAGAATCCCCAGCAACAACCCGCTGAAGACCGTGCCTAACACTCGCCCTCGGCTATTTTCGGGAGCGAGCTGCGCGGCAAATGGAACGATGATGTGCACCGCTGCACCGCACAGGCCGACGGCGAAACTGGCGATCAGTATCCAGATCAGATTTTGAGCCGTCGCAACGCCACAAAGCGCCAGACAAGCGCCCGAAAGCAGCATGCTGAGCAGCGCTCGCCGTTCGTGACTATCGCCCAGCGGGACGAAGATCAGCATCCCGATGGCAGTGCCCACTTGAGTGAGCATTGCAACCAGACCGATCACGCTCGCGCTCACCGCAAATGTCCGGGCCATGGCGGCCAGCAACGGCTGCACGTAATAAATGTTGGCGACGATGGCGCCGACACTTAGCGCCAACAGGTGGACCGGGACTTTTTTCTCGTGAATGTGGCTATTCCGCTGCTTTTTCTTCGGCCGGGGATTCTTCCCGCGGCTCCGGCTCGCCCGCTTCCTTGCGCGCGTGCTCGAACAGGTAGTTCAGCGTCTTATTGCTGCGAATCTGATACGCGATGCGGCTCAAGACGCCGTCTTTTTGCAGCTTTTTGCGCACGGCGGCCACCGGCTCGCGCTGCTGCTTGGCTATGCGCTGGACTTCGGCGTCCACTTCGTCGTTGGTCGGCACAATTGCTTCGCGTTCGGCGATTTTATCCACCAACAGCGAGGCCTTCACATCGCGTAGCGCCTTGGGCCGCTGCGCCTCTTTGATCTTCGACCAGTCGATCTTCAGCTTGGTCGGATCGATGCCGCGCTCAGCCAGGTCGCGGAACTGGTTTTCGAGCGACGCATCAATCTGCCGCTCGATGTACGCTTCCGGCACCGGAAATTCGTGTGTCTCGATCAGCTTATCGATCAGTTGTTCTTTCGCCTTCTGTTGCGAGGCATATTCGCGCTCCGAGAAGATGGCTTTGCGCACCGCCTCGCGCAGATCGCCGAGCGCAGGATAATCGCCCAGATCCTGTGCGAACTCATCGTTCAGCTCCGGCAATTCCTTGGTGCGGATAGTGGTCAGCCTGGCGCGAAATCGAACCGTTTTGCCAGCCAGCTTCTCCTGTCCGAAATCCTCCGGATATACCACTTCGAACTCTTTCTCTTCCTCGGGCGACATGCCGCGCAGCGCGTCGGAAAATCCGGCGATAGTATCCGGGCCGCCCACATGCAGCACAACTTCGTCCTGATGAATCGCCTGATCGACGCCTGAAAGGCTGTCAAGCGTAACCACCGCGTAGTCGCCATCCACAACCGGGCGCGGCTCCACGTTCACCATCTGCGATTTTTGTTCGCGAATCTCGTCCAGGCGCTTCGCAATATCTTCGTCGCTGACCTGCGGCTCGGCGTAGTGGACCGTCACGCCGCGATAATCTTTCAGCTCGATCTCGGGCGCAACCTCGAACTCGGCTTTGAAGCGCAGCGGCTCGCCTTCGTGGAAATGGACATCCTTGACGTTTGGACGTCCCACCACTTCCAGATGCTCTTCTTCCACCTTCTGCCGGAAGTATTTCGGAAGAAGATTTTCGAGAACGTCGTCTCGCACCTGCTTCGAGAATTTGGTGCGGATCAAGCTGGCCGGCGCTTTGCCAGGACGGAAGCCGGGGAGCCTGGCTTTCTGCTGGATGTCCGCGACCACGCGATCGGTCTCGCGCGCGATCTCATCCACGGGGACCGTGACTTCGATTTCGTGCTTGCAGCCTTCGACTAACATTGAGGAGTGAAAAAACGGGGTATTACAGGGCCCGTGCTCTTATTGAAGCACGAGCCCCAGCTTGAGGCAAATGCTAGAAGCAATGATTACTTCGCAGCGGCAGTGAGCTTGGCGCCCTCTTTGAGAGCTTCGGCCTTGTCGGTGGCTTCCCAGGAGAAGGTTTCTTCCGTGCGGCCGAAGTGGCCGTAGAACGAAGTCTTGCGATAGATCGGCCGGCGCAGCTTCAGCGTCTCGATCATGCCCTTGGGAGTGAGCTTGAAGTTCTGCCGAACCAATTCCACCAGGCGCTCTTGATCCACCTTGCCGGTTCCGAACGTATCCACCATGATGGAAACCGGTTCGGCCACGCCGATGGCGTAGGCCAGTTGCACTTCGCAGCGAGATGCGAGGCCCGAAGCCACGATGTTCTTCGCAACGTAGCGCGCCATGTAGCAAGCTGAGCGGTCTACCTTCGTCGGATCCTTGCCGGAGAAAGCGCCGCCACCGTGACGGCCCATGCCACCGTAAGTGTCGACGATAATCTTGCGACCCGTGAGACCGGTGTCGCCGTGCGGTCCGCCGATCACGAAACGGCCAGTGGGATTCACGTGATACTTGGTCTGCGAATCCACCAGATTTCCGCCCACAACCGGATCGATGATGAACTTCTTGACATCGGCGCGGAGTTGCTCGGTGGTGACATCGTCGTCATGCTGTGTGGAGAGAACCACGGCATCAATGCGAACCGGCTTATTGCCGTGGTACTCCACCGAAACCTGGCTCTTGGCATCCGGACGAAGATAGGTGAGCTTACCCGTCCTGCGGATCTCGCTCTGCTGGCGAACCAGTTTGTGCGAAAGCATGATCGGCAACGGCATCAACTCGGGGGTTTCATCGGTCGCAAAGCCGAACATCAAACCCTGGTCGCCGGCGCCTCCGGTGTCCACGCCCATGGCGATGTCGGGGGATTGCGTCTGGACCACATTCAAGATGCCGCACGTCTTGGCATCGAAGCCCATCTTGGCGTCCGTAAACCCGATATCCGCGATCACTTCGCGCGCTAGCTTGGGAATGTCCAAAGTAGCCTTGGTGGTGATTTCACCTGCCACCACGCAAATACCCGTGGTAACCAGCGTTTCGCAAGCCACCCGGCTCATTGGATCCACCGCTAGGCAGGCGTCCAGCACCGCATCGGAAACCTGGTCCGCCATCTTGTCGGGATGTCCTTCGCTTACGGATTCCGACGTAAAAATATGCCGCAATTTCTCTGACACCGATTCAGCCTCCTCAAAGCTCTAAAAATATTGGAAGGTCGTGACTTTCCGACCGGGAACCAAGAGGAAAGTCTAGCGCTTTTGAAGCAGCCCGGTCAATGAACCGGGGGTCTATCTTTGAAGCCCCTTCGTAACTTTGGTTCTAATCTGCCATTGTAGTCGGGAGCTGCATGCAATGCAAATGCGTCGCGCTGGCGCGCCGCCGGGATTGGGGGTTAGGGGTTGGCTATCATGGCACGCTCGTTCGAAGCTGGCTATTCCGATACTTCCACGGGAGAGCCCTGAGCCCGATGCGTTTCATAAGTCCCGATGCGCTTCATACAGTATTGATGACAAAATAACTTGACGGGAGCTGAGGACCACGTCTGGACAGGACTAGCCGCTAAGTGTTCACAAATGAAAGTCTCAAATGCAAGGCCGTGAGCCGCGCATTCGATTGTTGCTCCATCCATCGTTTCAACCAATAAAATCAGGCGTCGCGATGGACTATATTTGGATCGAAGGCGGAAAGGCACACGGCGATGTATTCGGCGCCTTCCGGCCCAGGCGTACTGTAGCGTACCCATTCGCCGCGCGGGGCGATAACCGCTTGCCCTGCTTTCACTTCGAGCACGCCGCTCTTTGACTCCACGTGCAGCGCGCCCTTCAAAACCACGGTGTATTCGTCGAACTCCGGGCTCTGCCCGGGCTCGCTCCACCCCGCGGGGCTGTGCATGTGGGCGATGCTCACCGCCGAATCCTGGGTATTGACGCGGCCGACGTACTCATCAATCTGCTTGTTTCCGGGAACGGGAATGCGCGCGGCGGCGGGAACGAATCGGGGCATATTATCTGGATTGGTGATATTAATGATCGCGATCGGTGACCAACTCGGTAAGCGCGTACATCGCGCGCTGATTGGGCGAATCGGGGAACTCGCTCATGATGGTCCGCGCACGTTCGGTGAAAGATTGCGCGCGTTCTCGAACGCGATCGAACCCGTGGCGTGCCTGGATCATGCGGAGGATCTTCTGGAACGGGGCGTTATCGTAATTGCCGTCTTTCAAAACCGTCGCCACCAGTTGCCGCTCTTCCGGCGTGGCTTCTTCGAGGGCGTAGATCAGCGGCAGCGTCACCTTACCCTCGCGCAGATCGCTGCCCACCGGCTTGCCGAGTACCTTCTCATTCGATGTGAAGTCCAGCATGTCATCCACCAGCTGAAACGCGATCCCAACGTTCCAGGCAAACTCGCCCAGCCGCGTTTCCAGGGCTTCGCTCGCGCCGCCAGGGGTTGTTCCCACGAGCGCGCCCAGTCGCGCGCAGGCCGAGAACAGGCTGGCCGTCTTACGATCCACCAATTCCATGTAGTCGGCTTCGGAGACGTCGATCTTGCCGATGCGCTCCAGTTGCAGCAGTTCGCCTTCCACCATCATTTGCGTCAGCGCAATCAGCAGATCCAGCACGTGGAAGTTGCGCTCGCGCAGGGCCACCTGGAAGGCCTGCATATACAGCCAGTCGCCCGCCAGCACGCAAGTATGATTGCCCCAGATGGCATTCGACGACGGCCGTCCGCGCCGCGTTTTTGCGATGTCGATCACATCGTCGTGCACCAGCGTCGCCGCGTGGATCATTTCCACCACCGCGGCCATCCGAATGGCGCCGTCGCTCACGCCGCCCACCAATTGCGAGGCTAGCAAGACCAGGATTGGCCGCAGCCGTTTGCCGCCGCCATCCTGGAGGTAGCGGGAAATGGTGGTGACCGCATCCACGCTGGCCACCGACTCCAGGCTGATCTCGCGCTCCACCCGCTCGAGATCCTTCTTGACTAGGTCGAAGATCTCTTTCGCGGTTAAAGTTTGCCCCAGCCTGCCAAGTCCCATGGGATTTCTTAGTTTAGCAGGTTGCCCGAAACGGGCGTCCTTGTGCTAAATCTGAGGACGCGGCATGCTTCTGGAACAACTGCGATTACTGTTCATGTTGTACATCCGGCCGGTGCGCGCTGCCAGCGGGATCATCGATCGCGGCAGGCTGTGGTTCGCTGTGTGTGCCTCGCTCGCGGTCTTGTTGTTCGCGAGAACATCCCCTCAAGGCGGGGTCGTGCTGTTGATGGCAGCGATTACGCTGGCGTTTGTGCCGGGCGCGATCCTTTTCGTCACGGTCTATCGATCGCGCGAGAGTTTCCCGGTCACGCTGCGAAAAGACTATTTGACGTTCTTGAATTGTGTGTTGCTGTGCTTAGCCGCCGCGTTTTTACCTTTAGCGGTGATAGGCCGGTTGATCGGGTTCGGCCGGTATGAGGTGGTTGTCGCTCTTGCCCTGCTCGCCGCGTCGGAGATTTACTTTCTCGTTCTCGTCGTTTGCTCGGTGCGCACGCTTTGGGGAACCGGCTTGGGCGTGGCCATAGTTGCCACTCTGGTTGGCTTAGCCGCGCTCATCGGTGGCCTGGCCGCTTTCCGTCTGTTGGGCCCGTTGATGTACTACCTGGCGTCGCCATTCTTGTTGTACTACGCATATATTCTGTTGGGCTCCGATCTGCGCTCTCTGGGCGAGGGTCTGCGTGCGCGCCAGCATTTGCGGCAGCAGTTGGACATCGCGACCCTCAATCCCAGCGACGGCGACGCGCAGTATCAGCTGGGATTGATCTACCAGCAGCGCCATCAATATGACGAAGCCAAGCGGCGATTCGGGCGCGCGGCTGAGATCGATCCACGCGAGGCGGATCCGGTATTTCAGCTCGGCCGGATTGCGCTCGAAGAAGAGCGGTTGAACGACGCGATTGAGTTATTGACGCGTGCCGGGGCATTGGACGACAAATGCTGCTCTCACGAGGTGTGGCGAGACTTGGGCGTCGCGTATTTCAAATCGAGCCGGTTCGAAGAAGCTCGCGTGGCTCTGGCTAAGTTCGTGGAACGCCGATCGTATGATCCGGAAGGCCTCTATTGGTACGGCAAGTGCCTTCTGGGCCTCGGCAAAAAGGACGAAGCGCGTCAGCAGTTTGAGCAGTGCCGTGAGGCCGTGGACACCATGCCTAAGAATCGGCGCAGACAGCTCGCGAAATGGAAGCGCCTGGCTTCCGTGGAGCTTCGTTAGCCCGCCACCAACAATCTGCGAAAATTCGCAGTGGTCAGGGCGCAGAGATCTTCGTAGGATTCCCCACGCAATTCCGCCAGCTTCCGCGCCGTATGAACCATCAACGCCGGCTCGTTGCGTTTGCCACGTTTGGGCACCGGGGCCAGATACGGCGCGTCCGTTTCTATCAAGATGCGATCGCGCGGCGTGATCTTCGCGGCTTCCTGCACCGCCAGCGCCTTGGGAAAAGTCACGATGCCGCCGAAGCTCAGGTAGAAGCCGAGATCGAGCGCGCGGCGCGCTTCTTCCGGACCGCCCGAAAAACAATGCATGATGCCGCCGATAGAGTGCGGCGTCCAGTGCTGCTCGATCAGCGCCAGTGTGTCGTCCCAGGCCTCGCGCGTGTGAATGACAATCGGCTTTTTAGCCGCAGCCGCAATTCCCATCTGTTCCATGAACGCCGATTTCTGGACCTCCCGCGGCGAAAAATCGTAGTGATAGTCGAGACCAATTTCGCCCACCGCGAGCGCCTTGGGATGAGAGAGTAAATCGGACAAGCGTCTGAAATCGCCCGGACCGGCCTTCGCGGCGTCATGCGGGTGAATGCCGACCGTGGCGTAGAACGCCGGATGTTTTTCGGCCAGCCGGAGACCGGCTTCCAGATCGGGCGGACCGTTGCCCGTCCCGATGGCCAGCATGTGCTCGACGCCGGCAGCCACGGCCCGGTCGATCACTGCCTCGCGATCCTCATCGAAATCGGCGCTATCCAGATGGCAATGGGAATCGATCATGCTTACTTAGGGAGGCTCACTTCAGTCTTGCTCCCACCGGGACATCTTCGAGAAATCCCGCCAGCACGGGCTTGCCGCCTTCGAGCGACGCGGCCACGATCATGCCGTTCGATTCGATTCCGCGCAATTTTCGCGGCTGGAGATTCGCAACGATTACCACCTTCCGGCCGACCATCTGCTCTGGCTGGTAGGCTTCGGCGATGCCGGCGACGACGGTCCGCGGCTGTTCTTCGCCGATGTCCACCTTCATGTGCAGAAGTTTGTCGGCGCCTTTCACGCGTTCGGCGCTGACTACCTGGCCGACGCGCAGGTCCACCTTTACAAAATCGTCAATCGCGATTTTGGCCGTACCTTCCGCTGCTGGTGCGGCGGCCGCAGCGGGTTTCGCCGTACCGAAAAGCTCCGCTTGACGCGCCTTCTCCTGCACTTCGAGATTTTCCATTTTGACGATCGCGCTCGCATCCAGGCGCGGAAAGACGGCGGCCACCGAGCCGATTTTTTGACCGGCCGGCAGTTTGCCCCAGTGCAAGTCCGCGAACGTGACCGATTCAATGGGCGTCGTCATGCCCAGTTGGATCCAGATATTGCGGGCTGAATTCGGCATCACGGGATAAACCCACGCGCAGAGAATGCGGAGCGCCTCGGCCGCGGTGTACAGGATTTCGTCCAACCGCTGTCGCGCGAAATCACTGGTATCTTTGCCCAGTTTCCAGGGTGCGCGCTCGACGATGAATTTGTCGATGACGGAAATGAAACCCCACAGGGTCTCCAGGCCGCGCGAAAAATTGAAGGCGCAGAACGCGTCCATGGCCTGTTCGGTGGTCAGACGGGCCGCCTCGGCGATGTCGGGCGCGCCCGGAGAATTGGGAATGATCCCATCGCGATACTGATGAATCATGGTCAGCGTGCGGCTGGCGAGATTACCCAGCCCATTCGCGAGATCCGAGTTGTAGCGCTGGATCAAGGCATCGTAGCTGAAGCTGCCATCCTGCCCGAAGGTGATCTCACGCAGCAGAAAATAGCGCAATGCATCCGAGCCCACCACATCCACAATCGGGCCCGGCCGCACCACGTTCCCGCGCGACTTGCTCATCTTGTTTTCTTCGTGCAGAATCCAGCCGTGCGCGAACACCTGCTTGGGCAGCGGAAGATCGGCGGCCATCAGAAACGCGGGCCAATAGACGGCGTGAAAGCGCAGGATGTCTTTGCCAATCAAATGCAGATCGGCCGGCCATTGATCCTGATCCTTCACCGCGCTCATATAAGAGATCAACGCGTCGAACCAAACATAGAAGACGTGATGCCCTTCCACAGGCGCGCGAATGCCCCACTGCATACTGGTGCGCGTAATGGAAAGATCGTTCAGGCCGCCCTGGACGAACGCGATCATTTCGTTGCGCCGATGATCCGGCTTCACGAACTCCGGCGTTTTTGCGTACAGCTCCAGCAACGGCTTTTGAAACGCAGAGAGCTTGAAGAAATAGTTTTCTTCGGTGACGGCCTCGGTGGGATTGCCGCACGTAGGGCAAGGCTCGCCGGGCTGCACATCGTTGACGTAGGCCTCGTCGCTCACACAATACGCGCCGGTATAAGACCCTTTGTAGATGTAGCCGTTCTTTTCGCAACGCTCGAACAACCAGCGCACGGTTTCGTGATGCTTGGGGTCCGAGGTGCGAATGAAATGGTCGTAGTCGATTCCGAGCTTCGCCCACTGGCTGATGAACTCGGCGGCCATCTTGGTGGTGTACGCCAGCGGATTGACGCCCGCGACCTGTGCGGCGCGCTCCACTTTGAGACTGTGTTCGTCGGAGCCGGTGGTAAGGACCACGGGATCGTAGCCCTCCATTTTCTTGAAGCGCTTAATCAGGTCCGCGGCAAACGTCGAGTAAGCGGTGCCCAGATGCGGCGCGGCGTTGACGTAATAGATGGGAGTGGTCAGGTAATATTTCATCGAGAGTTCTTCAAATAAGCCAGGTTGGCCTCCGCGAGGATCTGCTTGAGCGGCAAGCCGGATTCGCGCGCGAGCTTACGGCAATCCTCGTATTCGGGCGCGAACGATCCGTTTTCCGCGATTTTCATCCGCACTGTTCCGTGCGGCGTCGCGATTTCGACAGAATGCCGCGCCTTTACGCGGCGCTCGGCAGAGCTGATCCGCAGCCCGAGCGTTGAGGTCTCTTCAAAGATCAGGCGCGCCAACGCCTCGCGATCTTCCGGCCGCGCGATCACGCTCAACAGCGTGCCGGGCCGGCTCTTCTTCATCTGAACGGATGCAAGCGTCACGTCCAGCGCTCCCGCCTCGAGCAAGCGCTCCATAGCGTAGCCGAGAACTTGCGGGCTGGAATCGTCGATGTTGGCTTCGAGCACCGCGACGGTTGTGGATTCGGCCGCGCCGCTAGTTTCGCCGATCAGCACTCGTAACACGTTGGCATGTTCGGGAAAATCGTGATCGCCCGCGCCATATCCGCTCGCAATCACACGCATCGGCGGCAGCGCGCCAAAGTCGACCGCGAGCGTAGCGGCGATAGCTGCGCCGGTCGGCGTAGCCAGTTCCAGGCTCGGGCCACGGGCGTAGATAGGCTTTCCCTTGAGAAGTTCAGACGTGGCCGGAGCGGGAACGGGAAGGATTCCGTGCTCCGTCTTCACCGTTCCGCTGCCTACGTTGATGGGCGAGCAGTACACCGCGCCGATATCCAGCAGGTCCAAACAAATCGAAGCGCCGACGATGTCGCAGATGGAATCCACCGCGCCCACTTCGTGAAAATGCACCTTTTCGATCGAAACATCGTGAACCTTGGCTTCGGCTTCACCGAGGCGCTGGAACACCGCGGAAGCATTTCGTTGCGCCCGCTCGGAGATGCCGGAATTCGCAATGATCTCGAGAATGTGTTTCAAATGGCGATGCGTCTTGCCCTCGCCGCCGACCACGCGAAACTTGGACGCCGCGATGCCTCGCCGTTTGGTCTTCTCGATTTCGAACTTCGCTCCGGTGCCCAGCGCTTCGAGGGACTGCACTAGAATCTGGCTGTCGGCGCCTGCGTCGACGAGCGCGCCAACCGTCATGTCTCCACTGATTCCGGAGAACGCGTCTAGGTAACAGATCTTCATGCCATCAACTGTGGTAACAATTCGCCCGAAGGCCCTTGCAGAAATTCGTCGATCGAATCTGAAAAGCCGGTTTCCGCGATATTGATTTCGACCACGCGCGCGCCGGCGGATTTCGCCATGGTTGCCAATCCTGCCGCCGGATAAACCACCGCCGATGTCCCGATCAGCAGAAACAGGTCGGCTGATCGCGCGGCCACTTGGGCATCCTGCCAAATTTTGGCGGGTAACGCTTCGCCGAACCACACCACGGCCGGCCGCAACATCCCGCCGCATTCGCAACGCGGAGGAATTTCGGGAAGCGGCGTTCGGCGATCTTCGCGTTCGCGCCTGCACTCCACGCAGCGCAGTATCCAGATGCTTCCGTGCAAGCGCAGAACGTTGCGGCTGCCTGCTAACTCATGTAGCCCGTCGACATTTTGTGTGATCAGCGTGAAGTTGGGTGTGCGTGCCTCGGCCTTCGCCAGTGCGTAGTGTCCGGGGTTTGGCCTGGCTTCCGCGATCAGCCCGCGCCGCCAGTCATACCATTCCCAAACCAACTTCGGATCGCTCTCAAACGCTGCGGGCGTGGCCAGTTCCTCAGCCCGATACTGTTTCCACAAGCCTGGGCCGTTCAAAGAACCCCCGCGAAAGGTGGGCACACCGCTCTCGGCCGATACGCCCGCGCCCGTGAGCACGGCGATGGAAGAGGCGTCACGCAACCATTCGCGAACGGACTGCATTCATCTCAGGGTAACCCACTAGCTCGCCATCTCTTCCACCAGGCGAGCAACCAGATCGCCGGCCGGCATCGCGCGGGCGCGGGCCACGCCCTGTCCGGCCCAGAGCGACAAATAGTCTGGGATGCCCTTTTGCGCAGCCGCGGTTCGCATCGACCGTGTCAGCGCGTTTTGCAGAGGATACCGCAGGATGTGACTCTGCTTGTCATCGAGCGAGGTGATGAAGGCGTTCTTCAATCCGCGCGCGGGCCGGCCGGAGAACGCTCGCGTAACGACAGTAGTATCTTGCGTGGCCGCAAGAATCGCACGTTTGTAAACTTCCGACGCGCCGGATTCGGGACAAGGCAGGAATGCCGTTCCCAGTTGCGCGGCCGATGCTCCCGCTTTGAGCGCCGATACGATGTCACGGCCGTCCATCATCCCGCCAGTGGCGATGACGGGAAGCCGGATGGCATCCACCACAATCCGCACCAGCTCCAGGGTCGGAATCATGGATGATTCAAAAGAATCCAGAAATGTTCCGCGATGCGCGCCTGCCTCCGCTCCCTGCGCGACCACCGCGTCCACGCCCGCTCGCTCCAACTGGCGCGCCTCTTCCTCGGTCGTCGCAGTGCCGAGAATGACGATGCCCCGCTCTTTCAGGCGCAACATCGCGGCGCTATCCGGAATCCCAAAGGTGAAACTGAAGATGGGAGGCCGTGCATCCAGCACCGCTTCGAGCTGCGCCGGAAACGGATCGGGAGCGGCCGCCGGCGCAACGGGTGCGGGCAGCCCGAGTTCATCGTGAACTCCGGACATAAGCGCGACCATTGAGCCGGCATCCACCGCCTGGTCCGTGCTCCATCCGCCCGCAAATAGATTGATGTTGAACGGCCGCGAGGTGAGCGCTCGAATTCGCCGGATAGCTTCGGTGATTTGCTCGGGCGTCAGGTAGGCCGCGCCGAGCGACCCAAGCCCGCCCGCATTGGAAACCGCCGCGACTAATTCCGGCGTCGATGGCCCGCCGCCCATGGGGCCTTGAATGATAGGGTACTCGATCGCGAGCAGGGTCAAGAGAGAGTTCTTGTTCACTAATCCCTATTTTCGCGCGCAGTCATTTTCCAGCACAATCAAGCCAGCAGGCTATCGCGTGCGGCCAGCACCGTCCGATAAGCTTCCTCTGGATCGCTATTCAGCGCCGTCAAATGGCCCATCTTGCGACCCGGCCGAGGCTCCAGCTTTCCGTATAGATGCAGCTTCACGCCGGGAAACGCACACGCCGCGCGCCAATCGGGTTCGCCGTTCGCCCACAGATCGCCCAGCAAGTTCGCCATCGCCGCGGGACGATGCATGTCCGTTGACCCCAGAGGCAATCCGCACACCGCTCGCAACTGCTGCTCAAACTGGCTGGTGATGCAAGCGTCCACGGTGAGATGGCCGGAATTGTGCGGACGCGGCGCCAGCTCGTTAATCAAGAGCGATCCATCACGCGCCACGAAAAACTCAACGCACAGCACGCCCACCACGTCCAGTTCTTCGAGAACGCAACGCGATAACTCCACAGCCTCTTGCGCGATCCTGTGGGACACACGAGCAGGCGCGACGGACACGTCCAGGATGTGCCGGCTGTGCTGATTCTCGATCGCGCCATAATGGACGAATTGGCCATCTTCGCCACGCGCGGCAACCACGGAAATCTCGCAGTCGAAGTCGATGAACGCTTCGAGCACGGCTTGCTGCTTGCCGATCGCCGCCCAAGCCTCTGCCACGCGATCGGGCGAGTCTGACTCAACGCGAAACTGGCCTTTCCCGTCGTAACCGAAGGCGGCGGTCTTCAGCACGGCCGGGCAGCCCAAATCGGCCAGCGCCCGATGCAAGCCATCGAGCGACCGAACCTCCCGATACGGCGTAGTGGGCAATCCAGCCTTGGTCAGGAACGATTTTTCGCGAATGCGCTGCTGTGTGGTGTGCAGAACCGATCCGCTGGGACGCACAGGCGCGCAACGGCCGGCTGCTTCCGCGGTTGGCGCCGGAACATTTTCAAACTCGAACGTTACTACGCTGACGTTGCGTGCGAACTCGGAGACTGCGTCCAGATCGTCATAGGCAGCCTTTACTTCCAGGTCGGCCACTTGCCCGGTAGGCGTGTCCTCATCGGGCGACAGCGTATGCACGCGATAGCCCATGCGCCGCGCCGCGATGGCGAACATTCGCCCCAACTGGCCGCTTCCCAGCACTCCCACCGTCGCACCCGGAAGTATGGGTTCTATCACTCCAGTTCTTCCGAGCGAACCTGCTCGGCCTGTTCCTCGCGAAAAACGCGCAGCTTTTCGCGGAGCGCCGAGTCGTGATTCGCAAGGATCGCTACGGCCAGCAGCGCCGCGTTCTGCGCGCCGGCTTTTCCGATCGCCAAAGCCCCCACCGGGATGCCGCCCGGCATTTGAACGATGGACAGCAGTGAGTCCATACCTTTGAGCGAATGACTCTCCACCGGCACGCCCAACACGGGCAGCAGCGTATTCGCCGCCACCATTCCCGGAAGATGCGCCGCGCCGCCCGCTCCAGCGATGATCACCTGCAACCCGCGCTCCTGGGCGCCGGAGGCATATTCCACCATCCAGACCGGCGTGCGATGCGCCGAAACCACCCGCGACTCATGCGCCACCCCGAAGCGCGCCAGTGTTTCACTGGCCGCGCGCATGGTCTCCCAGTCGGACTTGCTGCCCATGATGATGCCGACCAATGGCTCCATTCAATTACAGTCCTTGCGAACTCACCAAAATACCACGCGGAAGTCGCTCGCGCGGCTTTTGCAAACTCGACTCAGGTTTCGGGATTGGGGATTGGCTACTTCGTTCGCGCCAGCACGTCGCGCAACTGACCCGCCAACTCAGTGGTGGGCTTCTTGGACAAAGCCGTCTCCGCTTGCTGCCTGGCTTCCGCGCGATCGCCGCTTTCGATCAACGCCACCGCGTAGTGATACCGAAACGTGTTGTCGTTCGGAAAGTCCTGGCTAAGTTTCTTGAGAATCTGAAGCGCTTCCGCGGTGTTGTGCCGCTTAATTTGGATCCACGCCATGGTGTCCTTCAATTGAGGCACGTTCGGCGCCTTGCGGATGGCCTTGGTCACCATGTCCAGGGCTTCCTTGGTATCTCCGCCGGAATCGGCCAGCAGGAATGCCAGATTATTCAGCGCGGCAGGATCCTCGGGCGTTTTTTGAAGAGCCTTTCGGTAGTCCGCCATCGCTTCCGCCTTCTTGCCAGCCTGTTCTTCGATGTTCGCGACCATTCCGTCGATACCGGCACGGTTCGGCGCAATCTGGCGCGCTTTCTCGAAGGATTCGAGAGCTTCAGGCAGCTTGCCCTCCTTCAACTGCACGGCGCCGATTCGCATCTGGATGTCGGGCGAAGATGGATTCTGCGCGGCCATCTTCTGCAATTCCGAAAGCGCCACGTCGTTTTTGCCCGCCGCTTCCGCGGTAGCTACCAGCAGTGCCGCTTTCCCTTTCGACTCGGGAGCACGATCCGTTTCTTCTTTCATCAGCGCCAAAGCTCGGTCCGGCAGGTGTTCAGCCTCGTACGCGTTCACCAGACCGGCCAGCGGCTGCAGATCGGGCGATCCTTCTTTATAAAGCTTGCGGAACAACTCCTCGGCTTCCGTATAGTGCCCCTGGCCCAGCGCAATCACCCCCAGCTGCATCTCTACCTGAGGCGCGTCCTTGGTGTCGCGGGCCAGTTGCTCGGCCTCCGCCTTGGCCGATCCATAGGCGTGTGTTCCCGTAAGCCCGATCACGCGAAACAGCCGCGCGTTGCTATCGTTGGGGCGAATTGCCAAAGCCGCATCGGCATGTTCCAACACCGCCGGATAGTTTTTCCGCAGCAACTCCAGGCGCGACAAAGCCAGTTGCGCGGCCGAGGATCGTGGATCGTCCTGCGCCGCGCGCTTCAGATGCACGGATGCGGCATCCAGGCTGCCCTTCAGCAAGGAAGCCTGTCCCGCCAGCAGTTGAATTCTCGCGTTGTTCGGAGTGTCCGTGGCTAATTGGTCTGCCAGGGCGGCAGCGTCGCTCAGGTTTTTCGCCCCGCCCATCTGTTCCAGCAATTGCACTTTGAGCGCCCGCGCAAACTGGTCCTTGGGATCCTTGGCCAGAATGCCATCCGCGGCCTTGATGGCTTCTTCACGACGCCCCAGTGTGGCCAGCGTGCTGGCTGCCCGCTCCTGGTAAATTTGCTGCCGCGGATAATCCCGTGCTTCACCCCGCTGGTAATCCGCAAGCGCCTTTTCCGAATTGCGGGTCAGAGCATGAAAATCTCCCACCAGTAAATCCGCCTGCGGAAACTGCTTGCGCTGGCCGAGCAGGGAATCTAGCGCCTTCTCCGCCTGGTCGGGCTGCTTTCGGGCGTAGTAGAATGCCGCCAAACGCAGGACCGGCGTCGACTCCGTGGGATTCTTCGCGATCCATAAATTCAGCAGCGCCTCCGCCTTTTCCCAGTTTTGCTCTGGGATGTAAATCGCGTACAGCACTTCGTAGGCCGGGCCGTAACCAGGATGCTGTTCCACGGTTTGCCGCGCCGCTTTTTCGGCTTCCTGCGGTTGATTGTCGCGCAGCAAGGCCTGCGCCAGGCTAGCTTCCATTTCAGCGCTGTTGGGAGCGATTTTCACCGCCTCCCGCATGGCTTCGACCGCCGTGCCGGACTGGTTGTCGATCAGCGCCAGGGCGCTCTTGATGTGCAGACCTTCCACGCGATTGCCGCCCGGCGCCAGCAGCTCAGTGTCGAGCGATTGCGCTTGTTTGTAGAGAACAGCGGGATGCCTTGGATCGCGTGCATAAATGGCCAGCGCGAGACTCGCCAGTTCCACTTTGGCGCGCATGTTGGTGGGACTAAGCGTGGTCGCGTGACTGAAGGCCTGATACGCCTCACCCATCTGACTTTGCTTCAACAGCGCCAGCCCGAGACGGTAATAAGCTTCTCCCGACCCCGGAGTCTTCTTAATGGCATTGCGATAGTTGAGCGCGGCATCGCCATACTGGCCTGATGAATAAAGCTGATTTCCCCGATCGATGTATTGCGTCGCGCTCTTGCCGCACGCCACCAGGAACAGGCCTACGGCGCACGCCATCGCTGCCAAAATCGCGCCGGATCTGTTCATGGCGGGTGCCAAATTTCTACGGTACCATGGCATGCTGTTCATGAACTCACTGCTTCAATCGGCGGAATGGGCCGTTCGCGTTATCGGCGAGTAACATTTGCAGTAAGCCGCTGGCCGCAACGTAGGATATTCAAAAGATCGATCAGCGACGCTGGTTCTGCCGGCGCATCCGTTCCACCCAACTAGCAAACTTAAGCATCATGGATTCAGTGATTTAAGCTGCTTCTTTCGGGGTTGGCAAAGCAGCTCGGGCGGTTGGAAGGCAAACTGCCTCTCTCGCTTACAGGGAAAGGAAGACTTGTTATGCTGCTCCTGTTAATTCTGTTGATCGTCTTGTTGATCGGCGCTACTCCCGCGTGGCCCTACAGCCGTAGCTGGGGCTATTATCCGACCGGAGTTCTTGGAACGGTTCTCGTAATCTTCCTGGTGCTCCTGCTATTAGGGCAAGTGAGCCTATAAATCGGAAATCCAGAAAGAGGAAAAGCTTGAAGAAATATGCTGTTAGCTTGGCGCTGTTGTCCTTGGCGCCGGTCATGTACGCGGTGCAACCGGAGAACGGCGCGCAAAAGCGCGTTACTGCGTCCGCCGAGGTTTTGAGCGAGATTCTCCACGCGAAGGATCGGGGGATTCCCGAGGATCTTATCGCCAAAGCGCGATGTGTTGGCATTGTGCCCAGCCTGAAGCGGGCTGGATTTATTGTCGGCGCGAAATACGGGAAGGGCGAGGTGGTATGCCGCACCGCTCGCGGTTGGAGCGGGCCGGCCACCATTCGCATTGAAGGCGGAAGTTTCGGTTTCCAGATCGGGGCCGGTGAGACCGACCTGGTTTTCATCGTGATGAACCAGCACGGCGTCCGGGATTTGATGAAAGACAAGTTCACGCTGGGGGGCGATGCCACCGCAATGGCGGGGCCGGTGGGCCGATCGAGCGAAGCTCAGACCGATGCGTTGATGCGCGCCGAAATATTGGGGTACTCCCGTGCGCACGGCATCTTCGCGGGTGTCGCGCTGGAGGGTTCGACGTTGCGCCCCGACAATGATGATAACCGCGCATTGTATGGCCGCGACGTAACCCAGCGCGAGATTCTGACGGGTCGGGTGGCGCGGCCCGCCGTGGCCCAGCCCATCTACGCGGAACTGAACCGTTACGCTATAGTGAAACGCGCCGCGAAGTAACTCGCTGAGACGGTTACGTTCAGAAATTGCGGCGCCCGCAACCGGGTCTTACAAGCGGAGTCAATTTCATTTAGAAAGGAAAATAATCATGACGAAAGATCCGGTTTGTGGAATGCAGGTAGACGAGAACAAGGCTGTCGCCACCAGTTCCTATCAAGGCAAGAAGTATTCGTTCTGCGGGCAGGACTGCAAGAATAAGTTCGATAGCGAGCCGCAACGCTACGCGCAGCAGCAAAGCAAACAGCAACAGGGTAAACAGCCGGAACACGCCAACAGGTAGTTCCTTCCGCGCGGCTCCTCAAGCCCTGGAGCCGCGCATTTAAGATGCCCTATCAGCCGATCGAAGACTATGGCGTAATCGGAAATCTGCGCACTACGGCCTTGGTCGGCAAGAACGGGTCCATCGATTGGTTTTGTTTCCCTCACTTCGATTCGCCGAGTATCTTCGGCGCTATTCTCGACGAACGCAAAGGCGGATATTTTCGTATCGCGCCGGTGGCGGACGGCACTAGCCGTAAACAAGTCTATTGGCCCGACACGAATATCCTGGTCACGCGTTTTCTGTCCACCGATGGAGTGGGTGAAATTATCGATTTCATGCCGGTCAGCGGGCAGAAAGATGTACCTCCGCTGCATGGTCTGATCCGCAGAGTGAAAGTGTCGCGCGGCGCCATGCGATTCCGCCTGGAATGCGTTCCGGCCTTTAATTATGGGCGCGACGAACACCGGATCGAGATCTCGGCCCAGGGGGCTAGCTTCCGCTCTTCCAGTTTGTCCCTAGGCCTCGCTTCCTCCGTTTCGCTCCAACAGTTTTCCACTGGCGTTGCGTGCGAATTTTCGCTCGAGGAAGGGCAGACGCAGAGCTTTGAGCTGCGCGGACTCTCAGACGAACCAATTGGATTACAGGAACAGGAGAGTGAGCAGCTCTTTCAGGACACCATCCATTTCTGGCGCCGGTGGATCGCCCAATGTACTTACCGGGGCCGTTGGCGGGAAACGGTGCATCGCTCGGCACTCGTACTGAAACTCCTGACCTTCGAGCCTACGGGAGCCATCGTGGCCGCGCCCACCTGCAGCCTGCCCGAAAGTTTAGGCGGCTCACGCAACTGGGATTATCGTTACTCCTGGATTCGCGACGCCGCGTTCACCGTCTACAGCCTGATGCGCATCGGATTCACCGAGGAAGCCACGCAGTTTATTTCGTTCCTGGATGCGCGCTGCCACGAAATGGATCCGGAAGGCTCGCTCCAGACCGTCTATGGAATCGACGGCCGGCATGTCCTGACGGAGGAAACGCTCGACCATTGGGAAGGCTATCAAGGTTCCGGCCCGGTCCGCATCGGCAACGACGCTTATCGCCAACTCCAGCTCGATATCTACGGCGAGCTGATGGACTCGCTTTATCTCTATAACAAGTACGGTAGCCCGATTTCGTACGACCTCTGGAATTATCTCCGCCGTCTCACCGATTGGGTTTGTAAGCATTGGCGGGAAGACGACGATGCGATCTGGGAAGTTCGCGGCGGTCCACGCCAGTTCGTGTATTCCAAGATGATGAGCTGGGTGGCCGTGGATCGAGCGCTGCGTTTGGCGGCCAAGCGCTCTTTCCCGGCGGATTGGAACGGCTGGACGGCGGTGCGCGACCAGATTTACGAAACCGTTATGCAGCGGGGATGGAACGCCGAACGCGGGGCTTTCGTGCAGCAATTCGATGGCGATGCGCTGGATGCCTCCACTCTCCTTATGCCGCTGGTGTTCTTCGTCTCACCTACTGACCCCCGCATGCTCCAAACCATCGACGCCATCAACCGCCCGCCTAAGGCTGGCGGCCTGGTTTCCGATGGCCTGGTGTTTCGTTACGACGTCGCGAAGACGCCGGACGGTTTGAAAGGCACCGAGGGCACTTTCAATCTCTGCACATTTTTGCTGGTGGAAGCCCTGACACGCGCCAGTTCCGCCGATGCGAAGCGCCTGCGGCAAGCCCGCCTGCTGTTCGAGCAAATGCTGGGGTACGCGAATCATTTGGGATTGTACGCGGAGCAGATCGGGCCTCAGGGCCAGGCGCTCGGCAACTTCCCACAAGCGCTCACGCACCTCTCACTCATCAGCGCCGCTTTCAACCTGGACCGCTATCTTGATGGACTCGAGAAAACTCCGCCAGTCCCCTAGCAGGTTGCTGAAAAAGCCCAGCAGACTGAAGTCCGCCCTACGAGTGGGCATCCAGGCTATTGATAACCTGTGTGGCGTAGGCGCCCACGCCTGCGGTTTGCGAGTGTGAGAGGACTTTTTCAGCAACCTCCTATAGTCACCGTAACAGCGGCACGATCGCGCGCGATGCGCACGAAAACGCAACAACCTTTTCGTCGGGATTCGGTCTAACGGCCAGGAGTGAATACTCCCAATCTTAACTTAGGAGCGTCATGATGAAAATTGAAACCATGGAAGATCTGTTCCTGGAACAGGTGGAAGACCTTTACGATGCCGAACACCGTCTGGTGAAGGCGTTGCCCAAGATGGCGGAAGCCAGCACCTCGCTGTCCCTTCGCCAAGCCTTCGAATCCCATTTGATGGAGACTGAGGGCCACGTCCTCCGCCTGGAAAATGTCTTCCGCCTGCTGGGTCAGGATCCGAAGAGCCAAACCTGCGATGCGATGAAGGGGCTCATTAGCGAAGGCGAGGATCTCATCGGTTCCATTGACGAATCGTCTTTGCGCGATGCCGGTCTCATCGCAGCAGCCAACCGCGTGGAGCACTATGAAATCGCGGCTTATGGATCCGCTCGAACGTTTGCCGAGATACTCGGCCTTCCCGAAGCGGTAGCGCTGCTGAATCAAACCTTGCAGGAGGAAAAGAAGGCGGACCAGAAGCTGACCCATCTGGCCGAGAGCATGATCAACGACCAGGCGTTGACGAGCCCCGTTTCGGAGCGCTGACGACAGACCGGGGTGGTTCCCGCGTGCAACGGTGCTATTCTCCAACTAGGGTGCGATGACTCTCCGAAGTGCGCTGTGGTTGGGCGCGGGAATCACGTTTGCGTTGACGTTGTACGGCTTCCAGCGTCCCTGGCGCCTCTATCGGAGCATGGAGCCTTACGACAACATAGAAATGCCGACGGACTGGCAGGATAGGACCGAATGGGTCTTCGCCCGTTTGATGTATCCGCAGCATCCGCATGCGCGCTTCGGCCGCTATTTCGGTTATGGCGCTGGAACCACGTGGCTCGAAGGCGGCACCAGTTGGACGCAGGATTATCCGCGCGCCGACCGGCATTTTGCGCTGGCCCTGCGCCGCTTAACTCGTATCTCGGTGCGCTCCATCGAGCAGCCGGTCAACCTCGACGATGGAGACGATGTCTACAACTGGCCCTGGCTGAATGCGGGCGAAATGGGCGATTGGAAGCTCACCAATAACCAGATCCAAAAACTGCGCGACTACCTGCTGCGGGGCGGCTTCCTCATGCTGGACGATTTTTGGGGCGCTGAAGAGTGGGAACGATTTTACGAATCCATGGGCAAAGTATTTCCTGATCGGCCCATCGTTGAAATCGCCGACGACGATTCGATCTTCCACACCGTGTATGATCTGGACGATCGATATCAAGTCCCCGGGGAGTGGGCCATCCGGCGCGGCACCACCTACCGCAACGGTGAGCAGGGCGGAGCCGTCGCGCACTGGCGCGGAATCATGGACGACAAGGGCCGCGTCATGGTCGCCATGTCTTACAATTCCGACATCGGAGATTCCTGGGAGTGGGCCGACGATCCGGAGTATCCGGAAAAATACTCCGCTCTAGGCATTCGGATTGGCGTGAACTACGTTATTTACTCACTGACTCACTAGGCGCCACCATGTCCTGCGGTTCGCCCATCCACTCGGGATTCTTTGCTGTGCCGTCGAACATCGAAGTGGTCTTGAACGGTTCGCATTTTCCCGCTTCGGCGAACGGTTTGGTCTTAGCCAGCAACTGAGTGACCTGTTCGTTGCTGAGCGGCCGGAAAGTATCTACTGCGTGGAACGCCTGATCCAGCCTCTGCATGCTTTCGCAGCCCGTAATCACCACCGAGGTCGGCAGAGTAAGCGCGTAGTGCAGGCATTCGATGGCTGTCACATTGCCGCATTTCAATACGTGCCCATCCCCCATCGGCTTCATTCCGAGCACGCCCACGCCTTGTTCCACCAGCTTCGGCAATACCTGGCGTCCGAAGCTGCGGAAATGCGCGTCCATCACGTTGAGCGGCATCTGGCAGGTATCGAAGCGAAACTTATGTTCCGCGGCTACTTCCAACATCCGCAGATGCACGATGGGATCTTTGTGTCCCGTAAATCCAATGAACCGGATCTTGCCGGCCTTCTTCGCTTCGAGCAAAGCTTCGAGCGGCCCATCGGGTGCGAAGAAGCGGTCCGGATCCTCCAGGCGGATATTCTCGTGGTATTGGATCAGATCCACGTGATCGGTTTCCAGGCGCTGCAGGGATTCATCGATCTGCCTGGCCGTGGATTTCTTGGTGCGCCCGTCGAACTTGGTCATCAAGAACACTTGGTCGCGATAACCGTCGCGCAGAGCCGCTCCCATGCGCCGCTCGCTCTCGCCGTCATGATAGTCCCAGCAGTTGTCGAGAAAGTTAATGCCCCGCTCGATGGCGCTCCGGACCAGACGGCCCGCCTCGCTGGAATCCTTCACGAAGCCGAGATGGAATCCTCCCAGCCCGATCGCGGAGACGCGTTCCCCTGTTCTGCCTAGCTTGCGATATATCAATCTACAGGATAGACCCGAGGCGGGACTTTCAGTTACGTTACTCTGGCAACCTCGCTTCCGACCTCTTACTTCTGACTTAGCGCAGATTGAACTTCTTCATTTTGTAACGCAGAGTATCGCGAGTGATGCCCAGCAGCACTGCCGCGCGCGTCTGATTGCCGGCGGCCTTCTGCAGCGCCTTCATCACGAGGTTCTTTTCGGCTTCCGCCAAGCTGGCTTGAAAGGGAGCCTCGGGTGCCTCCGCGTGCTGGGCGCCGGTGCCGCCGAGGGCGCCGCCATCGGTCGCGATATACAGGCTGGTACTCTGGATGCGATCGGATTCCTCCAGCACCATGGCGCGCTCCACCACGTTGCGCAGCTCGCGGACGTTTCCAGGCCAGGCGTGCGACATCAGCGCGGCCGCCGCGGTATGCGACAGCCCCTGAACGTTGCGCTTGAATTTGCCGTTGTAGATGTGAATGAAATGCTCAGCCAATGGCAGGATATCTTCCCTCCGCTCTCGCAGAGCCGGCAGCGACACCTGAATCACGTTCAGCCGGTAGTACAAATCCAGCCGGAACCTGCCTTGCTCGATCACGTCTGTCAGTTTGCGATTGGTGGCCGCCACTACCCGCACATCCACTTGAATGTCCCGCACTCCGCCCAGCCGCCGGAAACACTGCTCTTCCAGAACGCGCAGCATCTTGGCTTGCACGGTAAGCGGCATTTCGGCTATCTCATCCAGGAAAATGGATCCGCTGGATGCCATCTCCAGGATGCCGGCCTTGGCCGCGCGGGCGTCGGTAAACGCTCCCTTTTCATAGCCAAAGAGCTCGCTTTCGAGCAGCGTCTCGGGAATCGCGGCGCAGTTCAAAGCCACGAACGGTCCTTCGTGCCTGCGGCCGTAAAAATGCAGGAACTGAGCCAGAACGTCTTTACCCGTTCCACTTTCGCCTTCCAGCAAAACCGTCGACACTTCGCTCTGGGCCACGCGGCGCGCGAAAGTGAGCAGCTGTTTCATCGCGGACGACACGGCGATCATCTTGAAGGTTCCAAGGTTGATTCCGCTGCGCGCATCCGGAGAAACCGCGGGACGGTCCGGGACATGCTCGTTGGCCCGCCCAAACACCAGAACCGCGCCTGCTATCGCACCTTTGTGATCGCGAATGGGAGCAATGGTACCGTTGACGGGCCGCTTCTCCCCGGTCCGGGATACCAGAAGGGTGCCCGCGGGCAGATCGTGCAGCGAAGCGTCGGAAAACGCCAGCTCCCACGGCATGCTGATTTGATCTCCACTCGGATCAGCCACCGCTTGGAAGATGTCTTCCACCGGGTGTCCCAACGCTTCTCCCATGGACCGGCCGGTCCACGCTTCCGCCGCCGGATTGAAGAGCGTGATGTTCATTTGCCGGTCCACCGAAATCACGCCTTCCGAGATGGCCCGCAAAGTGGAAGCCAGCAGTTCCCGTTTCTCGCCAGACTTGGTCTCCTCGCGATGCCGGTGTAGCGCGATCTCAATGCTGGCATGCAGCGCGGTTTCCTGAAAAGGTTTCGTAATGTAGCCCAGGGGCCCAGTGTGTTTGGCGCGCTCCACAGTTGCGTTGTCGACATGCGCCGTTAAGTAAATCACTGGAATGTTGAAGCGTTCCCGCAGCACCAGAGCAGTTGCCGTGCCGTCCATCTCGCCCTGGATGCGGATGTCCATCAGGGCGATGTCGGGCGGGTTTTCCTCGGCCTGCGCGATGGCGTCGGCGCCACTGGCCACCAGCGCGGTTACGTAGTATCCCAGTTCGGTCAGGATGTCGCGCAGGTCTTCGCCGGTGACCCGCTCATCCTCGACCAGCAAAATGCGTGCAGACATGCTGTTTTCCGGCCCTATCCTTTCGGGACGTCGACAAGGCGCGTCGGGACCTCAATAAAGCACGATTACACGTGTGATTCCCGCGCTCGCGCGTTATCCGGCGGGCGGGATCGAAGGGTGCTACCATCGCGGCGGCTCAACAGCCGAACCGGGTTGGACTCGAGTCAATCGAGACTGGTATCTAGTGTAGTCCATTTGCAGTGTAGTCCATTTGCGCCACTGTCAAGCCTTCCCGCAAATACGCGGTCCCGATTCAGAACGCGCGATCCAAAAGCACACACGTTGAACTTTTTCAGCATCCGGCTGGACATGCACCGTGGAAATGGTAATAGTAGTACATCGCTTTTTGAAAAAGAGAGAAGCCGTCCTTTGGGGTTGGGGCGGTGACTGTATCTGTGCGTACGAGAGAGCGAGATGGGGAATCCAATGAAATCAGCCCTAAGCCATAACGAAATAGAAATCCTCGACCGCCAGGTGGCCACTCTGAGCTATCAACTTTCCGAGATCGCCGGTCTGCTCGAATCGCGCCTGGGGGAAAGCAACGAGCTGGCGGTATCGGCTCGCGGAGCCCAACAGGAATTCGCCCAATTCGCGCAGCGCATGCGCCGCAGGGTTGCGTTGTCGGAGACCAGCCGTCCGGAATCTAATTCGCAAACCGCGTGACTCAACTTGCCTCCGGACGTTTCTCCCGTGCCAAACTGAAGCGATGGATTTAGCTTTGGATTTCGATGAGGTGCGGGTGTTGGGCGCGCTTCTCGAAAAAGAGGTCACCACTCCCGAGTACTATCCGCTTTCGCTCAATGCCCTGCTGAATGCCTGCAATCAGAAATCGAATCGCGATCCAGTGGTGCATTTCGACGAGGAGACTGTCGAGCGCGTCCTCTACACGCTGCGCGACAAGGGATTGCTGCTGAATATCACCGGCGCAGGAAGCCGGGTCCCCAAGTACGGACACCGCCTCTCGGAGAAACTGAACCTGGGCCGTCGTGAACTCGCCATTCTTTGCGAGCTGATGCTGCGCGGGCCCCAGACTCTCGGTGAGTTGCGCACGCGGGCCGAGCGTATGCATCACTTTGACGATATTTCGGAAGTGGAGACGGTTCTCGATCGCATGACCGAGCTGGTCACCAGGCTCCCGCGGCGTCCAGGGGAGAAGGAAGCGCGCTACGCGCATCTGCTCTCGGGCGCTCCTGACGTTGCGACCCCGGCGCCGGAACAGGCCGTCGATTCCACCGCACCTCCCCGCACGGACCGGATCGCCGCGTTGGAAGCGGAAGTCGCACACCTGCGTCAGGAACTCGAGGATTTGAAGCAGCAGTTCGCGGGATTCCAAAAGCAATTCGAATGAGGCGGGATTGCAGCCGCCCCATGACGATTCCTCAAGCCGTTCGCCGGCGAGGAACTGCAACCTCCCGCCCGCCCAGACGGCGGATCGGCACCACGTGATCCTCCAGGCAACTGGACACGTTCTTCGATGGGCCATGGAAATAGTCATCTACGGGGAACAGCGAATACGGCTCCAGTTCACGGAACACCCGGCCCAGCTTCTGTTCGATGCGGTAGACGGCGTGGAAAAAGTTTCCGCGGTCCATCCCCAGCCTGGTACAGCACAGCTTCCAGTCTGCGCCGAGCAGGAAGTGATACTTGAAAATGAGATTCTCCGCCTCCGTCAGCGTTCTCTTGCTGACCAAACAGAAGTCGGCTGCAAACTCTTCGTCTTTGCGGCCCCAGGAACCCCGGCGGTCCTTGCCGGGTAACGGATCCAGCGTTACGCGGCTCATATACTTCTCCCGGCTCACAGATTCGCGGAAGCGGTCAAAACAGGCCCGGAAAATAGCTCGTAGCACGCAATTGCAGGGATGCGTCGCCCCATGGCGGCCGATTCGCAATCCTAAGCCCAGGCAGATGTTACACGCCGGCGCCGCGAGCGCCAGCGTTTCGGAACGGTTCCAAAGCATTACGTTCTCTCTCTCTCTTTCATAAACCCGGCGTAGCAACCGGGTAATGTCAATCGACGTGATTTCAAGTCTCAGCGCCCCGGCGAGTCACGTCAACGCAAAAAGGCTCTGTCGCTAAAGAGGAAATCCCTCTTCAACTAAGGAGAGAGTTCGATAAATCCCGCACTATCATTGCTTTATTTGGTTTTACTTCTTGGCCGCATCTAATAACTGCGATGCCCCTAATCGGCCTTTTCTACCTATTCCCGTTGGGATCTATTTCAAACTGAAATACGAGGAGAGGCCAACTTGACCTTCCAGGACGCGCGCCTCAGACTGCTGGCCTACGTCCGGAATGAAGTTCGCAACGGGGAGCTCACGGAGAGAGGGTTCGCTCGGCTGATTGGCATATCGCAGCCTCATGCCCATAATGTGCTCAAAGGCGCTCGAACTCTCTCACCTCAAGTCTTCGATCTGGCATTAAAATACCTTCACCTTTCACTGCTCGACCTGGCGTCGATGGAAGAGCTGGAAGCCCAGCGTCAGCGCCGCCGCAGCCGGCAAAGAGTATCCGAAGTCGCTTTTCTCGCAACGCCCATCGGTCCCGGACAAGCTTGGCCCGACACCGTGAACTGGCGTAACAGCTTCCCGTTGCCGTTTCCATCCGCTACTGTTCCGCCTGGCCTGGTGATGGCGAAACTGGTCGCCGATCGAGCGATGAACCTCACACAGGGGGCATCTGACGTTGCACTGCTGAATATTTCCGAGCGTCCTTCTCTCTCTCCCTATTCGCTCTATGTGATCGAGCGCGACGGGGAAGCCGTGCTGCGTTTCATCCGTTGGGGCGCACGTTGTCACTACCTGGTAACGGACGTCGATTTCGACAATCCTACGGCCTGGGAACCCATCCAGCTATCAGGCGATGCGGTGAAAGCGCGCGTCTTATGGCTGGGCCGTGAGCGCGATCGGGACGTGCAGCCTCAGCGTGGCCGCTTCTTGGACGACCCAATCTCTTCGTAGGCATCCAGCACCTGCTGCGCGGTCCGCTCCCAACTGAATCGCCGCGCTTGTTCAAAGCCACGCTCGACCATCCGGCTACGGCGCGCCCGATCGAGCAGCACCTCTCGCATCCCGCGCGCGATGTCAAAAACATTTTCAGGATTTACAATTTCCGCGGCATCTCCCACCACTTCCGGCAGCGAGCTGACGCTCGAGCAAACCACCGGGGTTCCGCAAGCCATGGCTTCGAGCGGTGGGAGCCCGAAGCCCTCATAAAGTGAAGGGAACACGAATGCCGATGCAGCCTGATAGAAGGACCGCAGAGTATCGATCGGGACGAACCCGAGAAACCGCACGGTGTCCTCCACGCGGCTTTGGATCACGGCGTGGCGCAGCGCCGGATAACGGGAAATCTCATCGCCGATGATCAGCAGCCGCAAATCCCGGTAGATTGGATGATCCTGGATTTCGCCCCGGAGCACCGCAAAGGCTTCCACCAGCCGCGGGATGTTTTTTTGCGGATTGGTTCGCCCCACGTATAACAGGAACGGATAATGAATGCGGTAGCGGTCCAGCACGCGCTGGATCTCGGCGGGATAACCGGATGCGTAGCCAAATTCTTCGCCTTTTACCCGCCCCGCAGCCGGATGGCCCGGAGCTTGAAAGATTGGATCGGGTGCGTTGTACACCACCCGCATGCGGTTGGCGGGGATGCCCAGCACCGCCTCCACGTCGCGGCAGGTTGCCATGGAAACCGCCATCACCCGATCCGCCCGTATCAGCCCGCGCCGCAGATAGAAATGCCGCAGACGGTTGCGGTAGCCGAGCTGGCTCGCAAACAGCAGCGTGCTCATATCGTGGATGGTCACCAGATAGGGTTTCGGCATCAGCAGCGGCACGGCGTTCAGCGGGATGTGGAAAAGATCGGCCTCCAGCTTTCGCAGGAACAATCCATAGCGAATCTGCGCCAGACTGCTTGGGGTGGCTCCCTTATTTTTTGCGCCGGGGAAAAATGCCGTTTCAAAGTTCGGCGGCAGATCGAAGAACTCCGGAACCGGCTGCCCGGTCGTGATCAGCACATATCGATTACGATCGTCCACACGCGCCAGCGCGCGCACCAGGTTCCGGATGTAAGTTCCAATGCCAAAGTCCGCCACGCGGCGCGTATCGAGTGCGATCCGGAACGGCATCGGGGAGCGGCTAGAGCGCTAAGCGGTGGCTGGTGCAAGTTTCCCTGGTGCGAGCTTCCATGGATAGAGCGGGAAGCGGTCCGCCAACTCTATCACCCGCCGCCGCACCGCCAGAAGCGAATCTTTCGTCTCAGAGCCGCCGGATTGCACCGCGTTCAATGCCTCGGCAATCAACGCCGCCACTTGCCGCATCTCGGCTTCGCGGAACCCGCGAGTGGTTACCGCCGGGCTGCCTAACCGCACGCCGCTCGGATTCAGCGGTGGATTCACGTCGAATGGAATCGCGTTCTTGTTTACCGTAATGTAGGCCTCATCCAGCGCCGTCTCGGCCTCTTTTCCGCGCACTCCCTTGGCGAAGACATCCACTAACAACAGATGCGTGTCGGTGCCGCCCGAAACCACGCGATAGCCCTCCTGTTGCAAACTCTCGGCCAGCACTTGCGCATTGGCGATCACTTGCTGGGAGTAACTCTTGAACTCCGGTGTCATCGCTTCCAGGAAACACACCGCCTTGGCCGCAATCACGTGCACCAGCGGACCGCCCTGAATCCCCGGGAACAGCGCCCGGTCTATGGCAGCCCCATACTGTGCCTTCGCCAGAATCATGCCCGAGCGCGGCCCGCGTAACGTCTTGTGGGTGGTGGATGTCACAATGTCCGCGAATTGGCACGGATTGGGATACAGGCCGGCTGCCACCAGCCCCGAAAAGTGCGCCATGTCCACCAACAGAAGCGCGCCCACCGAATCGGCAATCTTCCGGAAGCGCGCGAAATCGATAATCCTCGGATAGGCGCTGCCGCCGGCGATGATCAGCTTGGGCTTGTTTTCTTCGGCCAGCCGGGCCAGCTCCGCGTAGTCGATCCTCTCGTCCTCTTTAGCGACGCCGTAAGGCACAATATGATACGTCTTGCCCGAAAAATTCAACGGATGCCCGTGTGTGAGGTGCCCGCCGTGCGCCAGGTTCATGCCGAGGATCACATCGCCCGGCTGAATCACGGCAGCGTAGGCCGCTTGATTGGCCTGCGAGCCGGAGTGCGGCTGCACGTTGACATATTCAGCACCGAAGATCTTCTTGGCTCGCTCGCGCGCCAGCGTCTCCACCGTATCCGTGAATTCGCATCCCCCGTAGTAGCGCTTACCGGGATATCCTTCAGCGTACTTGTTGGTGAATACGGAGCCAGTAGCCTCTAGAACCGCTTCGGAAGTGAAGTTTTCACTCGCGATCAATTCCAAACGGCTATGTTGGCGCTCAGTTTCGTGCTGAATCGCCTCGTAAATTTCTGGATCAACGGCGGAAAGCGGGCGCGCCATGCGCTCGGTATCGTTCATAAATTCTAGTGTAGTGTACCAGTCAAGATCCCACCGGCAGTCCAGCACACCATCCCCCAGGGAGTAAACGCTTTTCCCAATGGTCCCTTCTCGCCCTCTTACCGATGTAAGAGCGTCGGAGGTTTCCACATTCTCAATCCAGCCAATCTCGCTCCGGGCCTTACTCCCAGAGTTCTGTGCATCGTGGAACAGGATTCCGAGCCTCTCTCAGAATTTCTCCTCTCGTCTACCGTTACCGTAAGTACTTCCTTAGAGGGCCTCGATCTACTTCGCGTCCAGGATTTTGACGTCGTGCTGCTAAGCCTGCCGCTGGCCGATTGCGCATCCGCGGCCGGCTTGCTTGAAGAGTTTCAAAGGGCCCAGCCTGGAACGCCGGTGGTTCTGCATGCCCCGAGCGCTTCTCCCACGGAAGTTGTTCGCCTGCTGCGCCTGGGGGCCTTCCATGTGTACTCCGGCGGTGATGCCACCAGTTTGCTCTTCTTGGCTGCTAATTCCAAGTGGGCCCAGGAATCGTCCGGGAATGCGATGGGCGGCACGTCTGCGGAATCCGAATCTGGGCCGTGGCGCCGTTTCCTCATCGGCGACAGCCGTCCCATGCAGCAGATCGCGCAACAGATCCGGCTAGTTGCTCCGCGCCGCTCCACCGTCCTGCTTACCGGCGAAACAGGTACCGGCAAAGAACTGGTGGCCCGTTCCATCCACGCCGCCAGCGGCCGCAATCGCTCCTCGCTGGTAGCGGTGAACTGCAGTGCGCTGCCGGAAGCTCTGCTCGAGGCGGAACTGTTCGGGCACGTCAAAGGCGCTTTCACCGGCGCCATCGGACACCGGGTGGGACGTTTTGAGGAGGCCAATCATGGCACCATCTTTCTGGATGAGATCGGCGACATGCCCTTCACTTTGCAAGCCAAGTTGTTACGCGTGATCCAGGAGCGCGAGTTCCAGCGGCTCGGCAGTTCGGAGACCGTTCGCGTGGATGTGCGTGTGATCGCCGCTACGCATACCGATCTCGCCGATCTGATCAAGCAAGGCAAATTCCGCGAGGATCTCTATTACCGCATCAACGTGGTTCCCATCTGCTTACCTCCGCTGCGGGAGCGTCCTTCCGACGTGCCCCCGCTGGCGCTCCATTTCATCGAGAAGATCTGCCGGGAGGAGAATCTGGCCGCGAAACAAATCTCGCACGAGACGCTCAGCCGCCTGGCCGGGCATGACTGGCCCGGGAATGTCCGTCAACTGGAGAACGCAGTGGAAAAGGCCATCGTGCTGAGTGGCGAGCGGAGCGTGCTCTTGCCGGGCGATTTTCCGCTTCCACCTCGCCGCCATCCCATCGCCTTCCAGGGCGGCGCGCAGGGCATGATCGCTGTTCCCGATCAAGGGCTTGATTTCGAACGCACCGTGGGTAGCATCGAGCGGAACATCCTGGAGCAGGCCTTGCGCAAAACTCGCGGCAATAAGAAACTCGCCGCGGAAATGCTGGGCCTGAAGCGAACCACGCTGACCGCTAAGCTCAGGAGTTTGGCGGCCGCTGGCGCCGCGGGCTAAGCGTTACTTTCGGAGCGTCTCTGAGAAGTGCCGCATGCACAATAAATCGCTTAGGCGCCGATCCCACATAGTAGAACGGATAACACGTCACCAGCGTCAGCGTTTCGCCGCCCGACGCCTCGAGTACGCTGACATCGCGCGGCGTCACGATGCGAGTGGATTTCACCACATAGCGATACGTCCCCGCCGTGGTCTGCATCTCGATGGTGTCGTCGGCACGGATGTTCCGCAGCGCGCGGAAGAACGTATCGCGATGCCCTGCCAGTCCCACGTTGCCGACGTTCCCGGGTAGCGCTGTCCCCGGGATGTGTCCCACCGCCCGGCTTAGCGTGCTTTCATCGGCGCCTTCGCGAACCATGACTGCCAGATTCAGCCTCGGGATTTCCAGCCGCCCAATCACCGATTGCGGGCCCGGCGGGGCAGCCACTTGTGGCTGGCTGGTGGGGGGCGCTGGCTTGGGCGCTTCCGCGCTCTCACTATTGACGCGTCCGCCGCTCAACCAGTGCGCTTCGTCGCGAACGAAACCGGTCAGGCTGGGCGTCAATCCCCGCAGCGTCTGATCGAAAGACCAATCCTCATAGGCCTGGTAGAGGACGCTGCTGGTATTGACCCATACGAAACAATCCACGGCCAGCAGGCCAACCAGCAGGAAAGTCCACTCCAGCGCGCGCAAGCCCACTCGTCCCGACCTCGCATTCCGCGCCGGCCCCTCATGCCAAGTCAATCGCGCTCTCATCGGGACTCAGCCGCCTTGTCCGCAAATACGTAGTTGGTCCGCGTGCGCACCACCAACTTGGGATGATCCGTCGAGGAAGCCGTCACCTTAATGTGTCGCTCTGCCTTACCCTCCGCCAACGGTACGTATCCTACTGTGTAACGGGTGCGGATGTCTTTGGCGATCTGGCGGCAGATCGGGACGATCTCGTCCAGCTCCTTAGGATGATAGAAAACGCCCCCGCTCACGTGGGCCAGGTCTTTCAGCACGCCTTCGTTTTTCTCCGGATCGTCTTCGTCGTAGAGGCCCACTGTGTAGATCGTCACCAGCGACGAGAGCACATCCTTCATCACTTCCGGCAGCTTGTGCGTGCTGTGATTATCGCCGCCATCACTGATTACGATCAGCGTTTTCTTGGCTTGCCTTCCGAACTCAAGCTGATGCAGCGACATTTCGATGGCATCATACAGCGCCGTGCGGCCCTCGGGATCGCCCTGCCACAGCGCCGCTCGCAGTTTCAGAGGGTCATCGGAAAATAGGGTTTCATCCGGTAACCCGCGACGCGGCTTTTCATTGAAGTTGACCACGAACATTTCATCCATCGGATTGCTGGCTTGAATAAAAACCCATGCCGCGGTGATGGTTTGCGGCCGCTTGGGCCGCATGCTGCCGCTTTCATCCACCGCGATCCCCACGGCTACCGGGATGTCGGCGCCGGCGAACTGGCTGATCTGCTGCGGCTTGCCATTCTCGAAAACTTGGAAATTATCTTTCGTCAGGCCGGAAACGAATCCGCCGGCCGCATCTTTCACGCTCACGTCCAAAAGAACCAGCCGCGAAGTGGTCTGGATGGTGAAGTCTTCCTGCTCTCCGGCTTTGGCGTCGGTGCTGGCGGTCTTAGTTTGACCCCATCCATCGGCGCCTGCCACCGTTAGCAGCAGAATACCCACTCCCAGACGCACTACGCGGCAGCGGATCATGAGCTCTCCGATCGCTTTGATATTACGACAATCGGAAGGCACGAACCAGCGCGAACAGACCAAGCGACAGCAAACCGGCCAGACCGATGAGCGGATAAGGGCTGCCAGTCTTCGGCAGTTCCTGAGGCGCGGGCACTGGAGCTGGCTCTGGAGCCGGAGCAGGCTCGGCAACTGGAGCCGGCGGCGGCGTGGCCTGCGCCACTTCTTGAGGCTCGGGCTGCGTTTGCGTTACTTCAGCCTGCGGCAACTCAGCGGCCTGCGTGGTCTCCGTGGTCGGCACCGGCTGATGCGCTACAGCGGCAATCTGCACCGCGGCAGACTTCGGATAAGCAAACTCCTGGCCGAAGTTGTCGCCGGGATAGAACCAGGCCCTCAGAGCCTTGGGTTGTCCGGGAGGCGTTTCCCAGAACGTGAACACCGTCTTGCCGGTGGGTTGAATTCGATAATTGGGAATCGCGAGAATGGTGGTCTGCAGGTGAGTCTCACTCGCGTCGAAGATCTGAACGATGTGACGGTCAGAGGGGGAATCCAGCAGCTTGATCACATAAGTCCCAGCAGGCAGCACCTTGTTGGGAACCTGGATCGGTTCGCTAACAGTCATCACGGTCTTTTTGTTCCATTCATCCGCGCGGGCGCTCGACGAGAGCGCAACTCCGAGCAATCCGACGGATGCCATTGCAACAACAAAACGGGTCATAAGTAACTCCTTCTTTGGTTAATTGCCGCTTCGCGATCGCATCAAGCAACCGCACGGTTTTAAACTAGGCCAGGCCATCGCCGTAACCTGCCATTACCCATCGCAGCTAGGCTGCCAAAGGAGCAAGTACTTAGGATTCAGCGCTTTTCTAACGAAATAATGTGAAACAGGGAAAGTTTTACCGCGTAGGTGATCAATTCTTCGACAAGCGTGTCTGCCCACAGACTCGCGCTATTTGGTTTCAATTATCTTTGCAGCGGATCTTCCACCCAGGGCGGCGTCGCTTCCATGAGCCGTCCCAGTTCAGGCTCCAGCAAACTCATCTTTTGCTTCATTTCCCAAGCAATTTTGCGATAACTGAAGTGCCCCTTCACTCCCGATCGCAGCCGCGCGATGTACTCGGCCTCCGCAAAATCCATCTTGAACAGAAAGCGCGACCGGGTGGCGAACGGTAGCAGATAGTGACCGCCGGGCGTCGGCAATGTCACAGAAAGGTTACTGGCACGTGATAACAAAGCCGCGTAGCGTTCACTCATGCCCGCCGCCTCAATCGCCGCCGGCGTCTCAAAACCCAAAGTGGTCGAATATGTTTGACGGAATTGCTGGCAACGCCGGTGCCGGTGAAGATCGCGATAGGCGCCAATGTCCATGACAATGTCGAACGCGTAGGGCGCGCTTCTGAAATTACGCAGCAGTTCATCGCGCCGGGTTCTGGATTGTAACGCTACGTCGATTACTTCATTCCTCCGCGCCGCACTCCAGGAAGACGCCGTCTCGTACAACACTCGATAAGGCCAATCCGTCACCGGATAAAGCAGCGTCGCCACGACATCGGCCACCGTGTCGCTCGGTTTTAGCAAATCGACGTCTTCGAGCAGTGCCTGGTGCTGGCGGACGGTCAAGTTTTGCGCTGCCCACGCGCGCAGATCTTCGCGGCTCCTTTGCCAGTGCTGGTCCGCATCCAGATGCCGCGCCAGCGTCGGCGCCACGGCTTCACTCGTTCCGTTCACATCCCAGCGCAGGCTCGGCTCTTCCGCACAAGCTTCGGCGATCTCTGCTGCTAAGCTGCGCAGCTCCTCATATTCCGAGGCTTTCAATCGCCGCACCTGACGCTCCAGCGTTCGAATGCTGGTCACTTGTCCCACGCCCGTTGGAATTCCAAAGCACAACAGGTAGCGCGCCACATCGAAGGCTCGCGCCTTGACGTTGCGCTGATACGCTTGCGGGCTCATGGCATCCGGCCGGGGATGTTTCTCCGCCAGGTGATCGAAAACCTTGGCGTGAATCTCGTTGTAACCCGCCAGCATCTCGCCAGCGGCTTGCTGATAGACGGCCGCTTGCGCAGCGTCGAATTCCGGCGGAGTCACGAATCCGGATTTGGAAAAATCCTGATAGCGCGAGGAGCGCGCCTGCCCGTCCCAAAGCTGCTCGTCTTCTATTTCTGTCGCGGCCAGCTCGGATATGCCTTCCAAGCACAGCACCACGTGGCCGAGATCGGCAATGGATGCGTGCCCGTACTGAAAATAGAAGCTCTCGAGGAACTTCGTGGAATCGTGCGTGCGCACCCAGTCGAGCGAATCGCGAATTGAATCGGGCGACCGGCTATAGCGTGCCAGCGCGAACGCGCACTTCTCCGGGGGCAGCGGAGAAAGCGTCAGAACGCGACGCCTGGTAAAAGCTTCCATTAACCTTTGAACTCGCCCGCCAGGCGGCTTGCGAGCGGGCGCGTCTGGTTCGCATACTTGCTGCCGGCCTTCTTGCGATAGGGCACCGACGAGGGCGTCGAGAGCTGCTCGAAGGTGAACGAGCAGATGCGCATCCCTGGATACAGCGCCACCGGCATGCGCCCCAGATTGCTCAGTTCCAGTGTCGCTTTCCCCGCCCATCCCGGATCGAATAAACCTGCCGTGCCATGCACGATGATCCCGATGCGCCCCAGGCTGCTCCGGCCTTCTAGCCTCCCCAGAACGTCGTCGTCCAGCTCCAACGTCTCTTCGGTGATCGCCAGCACAAACTCGCGCGGCTGCAGGATGAACGATTCGCCCGCCGGCACCATCACGCTCTGCATCAATCCTTCGATGCCCTTGTTCTCCCGCAAATCGATGTAGGCGTTGCGGCTGTGTTCGAAAACGTTGAACTCGTTGCCCAGTTTGAAATCCACCGAGCAACTTCCAAACTGTTCCGGCGGCAGTTCCGGCGAAATTTTGATCTTCCCCTGAGCGATGTAGCGCCGGATGTCCACGTCGGACAGAACCATAGAGATTCAAAATAACACAGGCCGGAACTGGATTCTGAATTCCAGATTCGCCGCAATTCAGCCCTGGATGGCGTGAAATGCCGCGCGTCCGCGCCGCGCGTTGATCCAGAACGGTGCGGTGCCTCGGATCTTTCTCATGCCCGCGCTCGCGATGCGCTCGCTCCAGGAGTATTTGGAGACACATTGCACCTGCTGGAAGCCGCAGGCGCGCAGCATGCCCTCCACGCAAGCCACGTTAGGGCCGAACCAGTTGGTGGGATCGTTGTTCAATTCCGTGGCCGGATAAAACGCCATCACCGGACTTTTCGACCACATCAAATCTACCGCCGTTTCCACAATGAGAAGTTTGTTGGTGACGCTCGCGACACGTTCCAGCGCGCCCAACGGGTTCTTCAGATGATAGAGCACTCCCAGGAAAAGAACCACGTCGAACCTGCCGGTGGTTTCTGGAGAAATGTCGTGCACATTGATCTCTAAATCTTCCACTTTTGAATCCAGCGCCCGCCGCGCCAGCTCGAACCCCGCCTTCCCGCTTCGCCACGGGGGCGTTGTGCGCCGCCACGCCGGATAGTCGGTGGCCAGAACGCGGCTCGCGCCGCGCCTTTCGGCTTCGAAAGAATAGAACCCGTCCCACGCGCCAATGTCCAGAACCGTGAGGCCCACCAGGCTCTCAGGAAGCTGTATCCGTTGTAATTCGGAGCCCGTGTCGACCTGGCCTTCGGTCCGCACGCCGCCCAGATCCATGGTGTGATACCACGCGATCTTCTCCACCTCGGCGCGAAGTTGTTCTCGGGAAAGCCCTGGGCTCACCTGCACCATAAAATCCTATCGCAAGGCGACCCATAATAGGAGCCGGAATTTCAGGGTCGGAATCCAGAATGTCCAAAATGAGCCTTATGCTTCCGATCCTAAGTTCTGAATTCTGGCTTCTGAATTCTGTGTTATGAGATCACGCCTTTTCTCACCGCATAAAGTATCAACTCCGCGAAACTGTGCAGGTTCAGTTTCTCCTGCAGGTTTCTGCGATGCGTTTCCACCGTGTACAAGCTGAGATTAAGACGCTGTGCAATATCTTTGTTCGACTTCAATTCCGCCAAAAGCTGAAGGATCTCCCGCTCGCGTGGGGTGAGCAGGTCATAACTATCTTCCGTTCCCCGCGTCCTTAGCTCACGCACGTAGTCCTCCATCAACATGCGCGTAATTTCTGGACTGAAGAAAGTTTTCCCTGCATGCACGGATTTAATTGCGTCAATGAAATCCCCTTCCGCGGAATCCTTCAGCAGATAGCCTTTTGCGCCCGCCTTCAGGGCCCGCAGAACATAGCTCTCGTCCGAATGCATGCTCAGGATCACGATCGCGATATGAGGCCAGGCGTTAGTGATGCGCTGCGCGGCCTCGATCCCGCCCAGGTTGGGCATTCCGATATCCAAGACCGCGACGTCCGGCTGCGTAGCTTCCGCTTGTTCCACGGCCTCGCGCCCATCCGCCGCCTCGGCAACCACGCTGAATTCCGGACGGCTCTCGAGAAGCAGCCGAAGACCCCGGCGCATCACGGTGTGATCGTCAGCTAACAGGATGCGAATCTGCTTCAAGTACCCGCCCGCTCCCGTTCTCTGCTGTGATCGGCAATTCCACCGACAGTTCCGTGCCACTCCCTGGCTGGGAGCGCACCCGGCAGGTTCCACCCAGACGCGCGACCCGCTCCTGAATTCCGAGCAAGCCCAACCCTTTGGTGTGCAGCACGTCGAATCCCTGTCCATCATCCTTAATACTCAGAAGCAGCCGATCTTTTGCCTGTTCCACGCGGATCCGCACCGAACTGGCGTGAGCATGCCGTGCGCAATTGTGCAGCGCCTCTTGCACCACCCGATAGATGCAAGTCTTGTACTCGTCGGGCAGTTCATCGGAATCGAGCTCGGCCGCCACCGTTACATCCAGCATCGTGCTCTTCGACGATTCCCGCGCCTGCCACTTCAATGCGGGAATCAAACCCAGGTCGTCCAACATTGAGGGCCGCAGCAAAAGCGCCATATTCCGAACCAGACGCACGGTGCTTTCCACCAGACCTTTGATGGTCTCCACATGCCGTTGCGATTGTTCTTCCGGCCGCGTTCGCAGCCCCACCGAAAGATTGCGCAGTTCCACCAGCACCGCCGATAAAGCTTGCCCCACTTCATCGTGCAATTCGCGCGACAGCGCCCGCCGTTCTTCCTCCTGCGCCTGCACCAGCCGTGCCGACAATTCCTTGAGCTGGCTGCGCGCTTCAGCCACTTCCCCATACTGCGATCGCGCCTGCCCCTCCAGACTCAGGATTTTGCGCATGCTGAACAACGCCAGACCCAGGCCTAGCGCCAGCGCCGCCATCAATGTCAACAGCAGACGGGTCTGGAAGCTGACCAGCAGCGCCACTACTTGCTGGTTCCCGGCATCCAACTGCTGTTCATTCAAGCCGGCGATGCGATCGGCAAGCGCCAGCATGCTTTGCCGCCGGGGGAAGACTTCGTCTCGTAGAAACGAGTATCCGGAACGGCGTCGTTCAGCGGCATCCCAGTTGAATATCGGAGCCAGAATGGCCCAATAATCCGTCAGCTCCCGCCGCAGCGCTCGGTAGTGCTCGATGCCTGCTGGAGCCACCTGGCGTCCGTACATCTCGAGCGCGGCTTCCATATGCTTGCGAACCTGTTCGAGATTGGCGCGGTAGTCCTCGGCCCGCCGTGGTTCCGGTTCCAGCAGGTAATCGCGAACGTAGGTGCCCGAAACGTAAACGTCGGATCGGATATCGTTCAGTACATGATTTTCCGCCAGATAGCGGCGGCGGATCTGTTCATCGCTGCCGCGGAAATGCCCCAGCACCCGCAGGGCATCGATCCCGGCCAGAGCCATGATCGATAACAGCCCGCCAAAACCAATGGCCAGTGCGATGCGCGAACGGAACACTACACTACCAGACTACTCCGCACCCGCATTGCCTGAGAACTGTCCGTCGCTCACCACCGTCTTCGGATCGACGCTACGATCGATGATTACCGCCATCGGAGCCGCCAGCATCTCCTGCCAGCTCTGATCGCCCCAGTGAATGGTCGCCGTGGGATCCGGGTTCCACTTGTTGTTCGCCGAATTGTCCCAATGGGCTGTAAGTTCCAGGCGCGTACCCTTGGGCATGTGAATGGGCTTCTGCTCGTAGTACACAATTTGCCAGTGGAAGTCGTAATGCGGCACGCTCAACAGCGTTTCCGATTCGCCCGTGGGATAGACGCTGCGGATGGTCATGTCTTTCCCGCGCAGATGCATGTGAGGCTGCATGTAAACGAAATCGACTGGCTGGGCGAACGTCAGCTTCGCCACCGCCTCGGCATTGGCATCGCCCGCCGGAATGGTCAAATTCGTTTGCGCCGCGGTGATGGAAAGGAATTGGCGCTGCGGCGGCTCCGTGGCCAGTTCCAGTCCCACCTTGGTCTGATCTTCAGTGGCCTGGCCGTTGGTGGTGTAGTGGACTTCCAGCACAAGATCCGCGCCGGCCGGAATCAGCTTGGCCGAATGGTCGATATCAAACCGCTGGGGCTGCATTCCGGGCACGTAACCAACCAGGAATTCGTTGTCGATACTGGCCTTCCCGCCGCTATCCTTGACCTGCTTGATCAAATCCTGCACGCGGTTTGGCCCCGGCGCGTACGGCTCCGCACCCAATTGCGCGGGCTTCATCCAGATGGAACCCTTGGGCCGCACCGTCGCGATCACGTGATGCACCACGGCTCGATTGGTCGGGCGTATCTCGCCCGCTACCACCCACGTGTCCTTCTCGAAAGGCTTGGAGACTACGATGTAGGTGTATTCGATGGTGCCCTGCGAAGGAACCTTGTAGGGTTGCGGCATCTGGAACACGAGATCGGGCCGGATATTCCATCCGTCGGCAAATTGCCGCGGCCCTGGTTTGTCCTTCGCGTCGCCCTCCGGCGCTCCGGCGTCGACCCAGGCAGCCAAGGTGTGGATCTCGGCATCCGACATGCGCCGATCGTCCATAAAGTGGCCGTATCGCGGGTCGGCAAACCAGGGCGGCATTTTCTTGGTGAGCACCGCCTCCTTGATCGACTTGGCCCAGGGGCGCACGCCTTCGTAGGTCAGCAGCGGCATCGGCCCAATCTCGCCCGGCCGATGGCAAGTCTGGCAGTTCTTCTCGAGGATCGGAAGAACGTCTTTGTTGAAGGTGATATCCCCAGCGGCAGCCACCGAAGCAATCAACGCGCTCAGAATCAAAGATCGAACGATCATGGTTCACCCACCCCGCTTGTGGTTTACTGAAACTCCTCTGAGTATACAGCTGCCGGGCGAAACAGTTCGATTACTTGGTGGACCGCGGGGGGATCGAACCCCCGACCTCTGCATTGCGAACGCAGCGCTCTCCCAGCTGAGCTAGCGGCCCCTTCGGTGTGTGCAAAACCATTTTACTCTAATCTTTCGAATCGCCAACCGCCAATAGCCAATTGCCGCCTGCTAAAATGGAGTTCCCCCCGCGAAAATGATCAAGCGCATCACCGTGCACGGCGCCCGCCAGCACAATCTCAAGAATATCGACGTGGAGATCCCTCGCAACACCTTCACCGTGATTACCGGACTCAGCGGCTCAGGCAAATCCTCGCTGGCGTTCGACACCATCTACGCCGAAGGCCAGCGCCGTTACGTGGAAACCCTCTCTCCCTACGCGCGCCAGTTCCTGGATCAAATGGAGCGCCCGGAAGTGGATTCCATCGATGGCCTCAGCCCGGCTATTTCCATCGAACAGAAAACCACCAACCGCAGCCCGCGCTCCACCGTCGGCACCATCACCGAAATTTACGACTACCTGCGCGTCCTCTATTCATCCATCGGCGTTCCGCATTGCCCCACTTGCGGCATCGAAATCTCGCGCCAGTCTACCGAGCAGATCCTGCAGCAGATTCTCACGGTGCCGGAAGGCGAGCGCGTCATGATCCTGGCGCCCATCGTGCGTGGCCGCAAGGGCGAATACAAGAAGGATCTCGAGAAACTCTTTCGTCAGGGATTCGTGCGCGCCCGCGTGGATGGCGTGCTGCGCTCGCTGGATGAAGAAATCCCGCTCGACAAACGCAAGAATCACACCATCGAAATCGTCGTCGATCGGCTGCCGCTCAAGCCCGGCTCGGAAAAGCGTCTCGAAGCTTCCATCGAAACCGCCGCCAAACTCGCCAACGGGTTGGTCACCGTTTCGGTCGTCAACGGCGAGGAGAAGCTTTATTCGCAAAAGCTCGCCTGCCCCAGTTGCGGCGAAAGCGTCCCGCAACTCGAGCCGCGCTCATTTTCCTTCAACAGTCCGTTCGGCGCCTGCGAAACGTGTCACGGCCTGGGTAGCACCTGGAGTTTTGATTCCGCCAAGGTCATTGTCGATTCCTCCAAGCCCTTGCTCGATGGCGGACTCGGCCCCGGCGCCAGTTCCTCCTACATGCAGCAGCAGCTGAACGATGGCGCCGCTCGCCTGCGCATCAAAATCAACAAGCCGTTCGAAGATCTGCCCAAGAAGACGCAATCCCTGCTGCTTGAAGGCGGCAACGGATTCGACGGTATCATCAAGATCCTCACCGAAACGTACGAAGAAGCCGGTCCTGGATATCGCGAATGGCTCATGGACTATATGTCGCCGTCGCTCTGCCCGGATTGCCAGGGTCGCCGTCTGCGCCCCAGCAGTCTGGCGGTGCGCGTTAAGGGCGCGGGCCTCGCCGAACTCACTGAAATGTCCATCGATCGCGCGGTATCGACGGTCAAAGCCTGGAAGCTCAATGAACGCGAACAGCAGATCGCCGCGCGCGTCATCGAAGAAATTCGCAACCGGCTCGAGTTTCTCACCGCCGTCGGGCTCAATTATTTAAGCCTCGCGCGATCTGCCGCCACGCTGTCCGGTGGCGAAGCCCAGCGCATCCGTCTCGCAACACAGATTGGTTCGAAACTGCGCGGCGTGCTGTATGTTCTCGACGAACCTTCCATTGGACTTCATCCGCGCGACAATGACCGGCTGCTCGATACACTCACCCGTCTCCGCGATCTCGGCAACACCGTCCTGGTTGTCGAACACGATGCGGAAACCATCGAGCGTGCCGATTACGTCATCGATCTCGGGCCTGGCGCCGGACGTCTGGGAGGGTATCTGGTGGCGGCGGGCACTCCTCGCGAGATCCGAAGAAACCCCGCTTCACTCACCGGCCAATATCTCTCCGGAGCCGTCCGCATTGACCCTCCCCCCGGCCGCCGCCGGGGAAACGGCAAGCTGCTCACCGTGCGCGGCGCGCGGGAACACAATCTCAAGGACGTCACCGTTGAATTTCCGCTGGGCTGCTTCATCGCCATCACCGGCGTTTCCGGAAGCGGCAAATCGACGCTCATCAACGATATTCTTTATCGTGCGCTGGCCAAGGAAATTTACGGATCGCACGATGCGCCCGGTGCGCACGGTTCCATCCTTGGCCTCGAAAATATCGACAAGGTAGTTGAGATCGATCAATCGCCCATCGGCCGTACGCCGCGTTCGAATCCCGCAACCTACACCGGTCTCTTCACTCCCATCCGGGAGCTCTATGCGATGCTCCCCGAATCGCGCGAGCGCGGTTATAAGGCTGGCCGCTTCAGCTTCAACGTCAAGGGCGGACGCTGCGAAGCCTGTCAGGGCGACGGGCTCAAGCGCATCGAAATGAACTTCCTGCCGGACGTCTACGTCACCTGCGACGTCTGTCACGGCCGCCGCTACAACAGCGAAACGCTGCAGGTGAAATACAAGGGCCTCTCGGTCGCCGATCTGCTGGCTTCCACGGTAGAGGACGCCGTTCCCATCCTCGAAAACATTCCGCAGATCAACGTCAAGCTGCGCACGCTGCACGACGTGGGACTGGGCTACATTCACCTGGGCCAATCCTCCACCACGCTCTCCGGCGGCGAGGCGCAGCGCATCAAACTCGCGCGCGAGTTGAGCAAGCGCCAAACCGGCCGGACGCTCTACATCCTGGATGAACCCACCACTGGTCTGCACTTCGAGGACGTCAAACGGCTTCTTGATGTACTCCAGCGCCTGGTCGATCTGGGCAATACTGTCATTGTGATCGAACATCAGCTGGATGTGATCAAGTCCGCCGATTGGGTGATCGACATGGGCCCGGAGGGCGGCGAAAAAGGCGGCAACGTGGTGGCGACCGGAACTCCCGAGCAGATCCTGCGATTTAAGAAGAGCTACACCGCGCAAGCGCTCGAAAAAGCGCTGCACTCTGGAAAGGTCGCATGAGCAAGTATGCTCACCATCCGCTGAGCTTCCAGGGACTAAAGACCGTTCCCATCAACGCGCGCGAGGCCAAGGTTCGCGTCGAACATTTTGCAAAGCCATATTCTGGCCGCGGCGTTACTGCATTGCTCGATTCTCTCCCGCATATCCTGGCAGCCGATTCCTTTCGCTCGGTGGTGGATGCATTGGCCAGCGCCCGCGCTCGCAAGAAGATGATCCTCTGGGGACTCGGCGGCCACGTCATAAAATGCGGTCTGGCGCCCATTCTGATCGATCTGATGCGCCGTGGTTTCGCCACTGCATTTGCATTGAACGGCGCCGCTGCGATCCATGATTTCGAAATCGCCATCGCCGGCGAGACCAGCGAAGATGTCGAAGCCGTGCTTCCTGACGGGAGCTTCGGAGCAGCCGAAGAAACCGGCCGTGAGTTCAACTCGGCGTTGAAATGCGAAGCTGGGTTCGGAGAATCCCTCGGCAGTCATCTCGAATCTATCGCCGATCCGCGCTTCGCTTCCTGTAGCCTGCTGTGCGAGACTTATCGCAACTCCACTCCGGTCACAGTGCATGTCGCCATCGGAACCGACACCCCGCACACGCACCCCACTGCTAGCGGCGACGCCATCGGCCGCGCGTCACACCACGATTTTCGCCTGCTCTGTTCCCTGGTCAAGGACATCGACGACGGTGGCGTCTATCTGAACGTTGGTTCAGCCGTGGTTTTGCCCGAGGTCTTCTTGAAAGCCGTTTCCGTCGTCCGCAATCTCGGCCATCCGCTGGCTCACTTCACTACGGTGAATTTTGATTTCCTGCAGCACTACCGGCCCAAGGTCAACGTCGTCGAGCGCCCGCACGCGCGCGCCGGCGGCCATGGCTATTCCATCACCGGCCATCACGAAATCATGATCCCCCTGCTTGCTGCCGCCTTGATAGAGCGCTCCGCATGATCCCGATCGATCCCACGCCAATCCCCAATCCCCACCCCCCAACTCCCAGACCCCCTTTTTGGGACTACTCGGATCTTCTCCTTTTCGTCTTCCTCGTGATTTCCAGCCTGGCTTTATCCGTCCTGATCGGCGTACTAGCCCTGGCGAAACTGAGCGCTCCTTTTCGTCTCTTCCTACCTCAGATTCTTTGGTACGCGCTGGCCTTCGTGGCATTGAAGGCGCTTCTGCTGGTGCGCTATCAGCAGCCATTCTGGCGATCGCTTGGCTGGCGGCCGATTTCGGTGAGCGCTGCCTCGGGCGCGCTACTGGCGGGGCCTTTGCTCGTGATCTCGATCGGTTTGCTAGGAACCGCTCTGCACATGCCGGAAATCGATCTTCCCTTCGACCAGATGCTGGGCTCTCGCGGTTCTACTTTATTGCTCGGTCTGCTGCTGGTGATTATCGGACCAGTGGCCGAAGAGCTCGCCTTCCGCGGATTCATGATGCCCCTTTTGATCCGCAGCCTGGGAGCGGTGGGCGGCATTGTGGTCACTGGCTTCATCTTCGGTTGTTCTCACGGATACGAATATCAATGGTCCTGGCAATACATGCTGCTCATATCGGCCGCGGGCTGCATCTTCGGCTGGGCCAAATACAAAACTCAATCCACCGTTGCGGGCGCGCTGATGCATTGCACCTTCAATCTCACTCAATTCGCCGCGCTTCTCTGGCGGTCTAGAACCATATGATTGAAACCATTCAATGGACCTCCGCGGGCGTGGTCATGATCGATCAAACGCGCCTCCCGCGTGAAGAAGTCTACGTTACTTGTACCGACCATCTTCAGGTTGCCGACGCCATTCGCTCCATGGTCATCCGTGGCGCTCCAGCTATCGGAGTGGCCGCTGCCATGGGAATCGCACTTGGGATGCAGGAAGCCGCATCGGCCGCGCAATTTGACGAAATCTGCGAGATCATTCGCGCCACCCGGCCCACCGCCGTCAATCTTTTCTGGGCCATTGAGCGCATGCGCTGCGTGTTCACCGGGCTGGCCGGCCGCAGCCTTCCAGAAATTCGCGAAAGGCTGATTGCCGAAGCCATTCAGATTCGCCTCGAAGACATCGCCATCAACGAATGCATCGGAAGGAACGGCGCTTCGCTGATCCCGGATGGGAAGACCATTCTTACGCACTGCAACGCGGGGGCCCTCGCCACCGCGGGCTATGGCACCGCGCTGGGCGTGATTCGCGCGGCCGTTGCTTCCGGCAAGAAGATCGACGTCTTCGCCGATGAAACCCGCCCGTTCCTGCAAGGCGCGCGCCTTACCATTTGGGAACTCCAGCACGACCATATCCCCGCCACGTTAATCACTGACAACATGGCCGGCCACTTCCTGCACTCGGGCCGCATCGGATGCGTGGTGGTGGGCGCGGACCGCATCGCCGCCAACGGCGACGTCGCTAACAAGATCGGCACATACTCGGTGGCCGTGCTCGCCAAGGAAAACAAAGTCCCCTTCTATGTCGCCGCGCCTATCTCTACGCTCGATTTGACCTTGGCCTCCGGCGATCTAATACCCATCGAGCAACGCGCCGCCGCCGAAGTGACCCACATGCATGGCGTGCCGGTTGCGCCGGAAGGCACCGAGGTCGAGAACCCCGCATTTGACGTTACGCCGAATCGATACGTCACCGCCATCATCACCGAACGCGGCGTGGCCCGCACTCCCTATTTAGATTCACTTCGAAAGTTGGTAGGTTAGGGCATGCTTCGCTATGCGCTCTGCCTGCTCGCCACCGCTGGTCTCTTGGTGGGCGCATCCGGAGAACTCTCGGACCGTCGCGCGCCGGGCTTCGCTCTTCCGGATCCCTCCTATGAGCACTATTACGACTTGCAGGATTACGCGGGCAAAGTAGTGCTGATCGACATTATGTCGACCCGCTGTCCTCACTGTCTCCTCGCATCCACTACGCTCGAGCAAGTGAAAGCACGCTACGGCGATAAGGTCGCCATCTTAGAAGTGGTCCTGCCGCCCGACAACCAGCAGACCATCGCCAAGTTCATTCAGACCAACAACGTCACAGTCCCCGTGCTGTGCGATATGGGCCAAATGACCGCATCTTATTTTCAGGCGACCCCGGCCACCATGCAGAAAATCGAAGTCCCGCATCTTTTTCTTATAGATAAGCGCGGTATCATCCGCAACGATTTCGCTTACGAGGAATCCACGCGAAGCATCTTTGAGGGTGCGGGATTGTTCGCAGAAATCGACAAACTGCTGAAGTAAATACCGTCGCGGAGTTCATGGTTCGCCACGAGTGCCGGCCGCTCTCGCTGTCAAGTTACTCATCTTCAAGACTTTCATCTAGGTCTTCCCAAATGGCAAAGCAATTGCTGTAAGGGACGCCGAGGTCATGCGCTAATGAAAGCTCTACAATCAATCCCGATGCAAGATGAATTTGAGAACGCCCTGCTCACCGAACTACAGGAACTGCGCAGGGCCGAGAAATCTTTAGAGAAGATGTATACCCGTCTGAAGGGCAAACCGCAACTGCTCACGCAATTCTTGGAGCAACTCGCGGACATGCAGCAGCGGACAGACCGGTTGGACGCAGTCTTGAACCCGGTTGGAGCGCTCGAATTCGAGCCCTCCTTCTACTCGGGGCCGCTTCCCGTGGCAAGCTGAACTCCTTTCGATGCTAAGATGTGGGTGACTCTTTTTCCATGGGCACTCACGGCGTGAAAGTGGTTATGATCTATCCACGGCCTCAGGACGAACAGGCTTTCGAAAAGACGTATTTGACGGAGCATGTTCCGCTGGCTGAGCGCAAGCTCCAGGGCCTCACGCGATTGGTTCTAACGAAGGTGACCGGCTCCCCGCAAGGCAAGATTGCTGCGTACCGTCTGGCTGAAGCCTATTTTTCTTCCATGAGCGACCTTCAGACCTGCATCGATTCCGATGCTGGGAAAGAGGTCATCGCCCATGCTCAAAGCATCTCGAGTGGCGGTCCGCCGCTGGTGCTCATTTGCGAGGAAGAGGCTTTTGTCTATTGGTAATTGGCGCTGGTGGTCAACGAGCTCTACTTGGCTAGAACTTCCTTCACCTTGTCGAGCAGCGACCCTAAGGTGAACGGCTTCTGCAGGAACGCGGTTCCCGCCGGCAGATCGCCCGAATATACGCTGGCGTCGTCGGTGTAACCGGAAACGTAGAGCACCTTCATATCGTGTCCCTGCGTCTCTAAACGTTCCACCAATTCGCGCCCGCCCATTTGCGGCATTAAGACATCGGTGATGAGAAGTTCCACGCGTTGGCCGTGTTCGCGGCACAGCGCAAGCGCGTCCTGTCCGTTGGCCGCTTCGAGCACTTCATATCCCTGCCGCCGGAGAATTTTCCTGACCAGCGCTCGAATGCCCGCTTCGTCTTCCACCACCAGAATGGTCGCGAGCGGCGCCGGCGGTTCTGGCTCGATAAGCGTTGGTTCCACTGCCATCACGGGTTCCGCGGCGGCTTCGCCCGCAGGCCACTCCAATCGCGGAAGGAAGATGCGGAACATGGTCGCGGATCTGGGTGCATTCGAAACCGAAATATCGCCGCCCCATTGCCGCACGATCCCGTAGGCGCGAGACAAGCTGGCTGCCACGTCGTCCCAGGGTTCTTTTCCAGGTAATGAGCACTCGAACATCGCGGCTCTTGCTTCAGCATCCAGCGGTTGGCCAGGCGCGGTGATCGAAATGAGCGCGTAGCTGCCAGCCTGTAGCGGAGCATTGAGCCGGCGCAAGTCTTCGCTCACATCCAGCCGCGAAGTTTCCACCACGATCTTCTCGCCGGCGTGCATGGCTTGCCGCGCTCGCTCGACGATTGCGATCATCACTTGTTCCAACTGCGCGTAATCGGCGCGGATGCGGTTGGGTTCGGCAGCAGGGTGCAGCTCGAGGCCGACGTGCGTTCCAAGCAGTGCGCTTAATCGAGGGCCGAAGCGTGCCAGCGTGGAGCCGAGATCCATTTCCACTGGTGCACTCCCCTGCTTGCGCGAGAAGGACAGCAATTGGCTGGTGAGCCCGCTCATGCGCTCGGTAGCAGCCAGAATCTCTTGCACGTCGGCGCGTAGCGTGCTTCCGGCGGGCAAACTGGTGAGCAACTCCTCGCTATACCCGGTGAGGATCATGAGCATGTTATTCAGGTCGTGAGCCATGCGGCTGGCCAGGCGTGACACCGCTTCCACGCGCTCGGATTGCACCAGCTGATCTTCCAACATGCGGCGCTCGGAGACATCCACCGCGACGCCGATCATGTAGCGCGGCTGGCTTTCAGAATCGCCCTCGGCAGCAGGCAGCACACGGGCATATTCCCGCAGCCAGACGCCGCTACCATTGGCAGTGATGGCCTGGAACTCGCAGGAATGCGCTTCGCCTGTTTCGATCGCACGCTGGTAGGATTCGGCAACCCAGTCGCGATCCGAATCGCGTACCCGATCCAGCCAAAACGATGGATGGCTGGTCCAATGTTCCGGAGCGAAGCCCAGCAGCTTCTCGGCCTGCGGGCTGGCGAAGACGAAATTCATGGACGGTAGTTCCACGGCCCAAATAATGGCGTCGACGTTGTCTATGAACTTCTGGGCGGAAATGGCCGGCAGCGCTTCGAGGACCGATGTTTCTACGGACGGCTCGGGCGCTGGCGCGGAAACTGCTTCCGGCAGCTCTGCTTCTTGTGGCGCGGTCAGACCGGTCAGATCTTCCACTGTAAGCAGCGCTTCTGGGGCGGCTTCGTCGTCCCAATTGCGAATTGCCTGAATGCCGACCCGCAGGTAGCGTTTGTCGCGGCCGTTCTCGACAAACACTCCGGTCTGCTGCAGGCCGGTCTGCAAGACTTCTTCGATGCGATCGAGCAGTGGAGCGGGCAGGATGGTGTCCATGCGGCGCGGCGACTCGCCGGCATGCAGTCCGAAGATTTTGCGAGCGGCGCCATTGGCGAGTAGAATGCTTAAATCCGACGAAAGCACCAACAGACCGACCGGGACGGATGCGACAATCTCCTGGTAGTAGCGGCGTTGCGTTTCGACCAGCGCTAGCAGGCGCGCGACTTCTCTACCTCGCCACTGGTCTAGGTCGGTTCTTTCCATGCGATTCCAATTAACAGTCTCAACTCTAGTGGAGCTAATCAACAAGGTACTTTGGGGTAGGACCGTACTGTAAAGTACTACAGGTTTGCCAGCTTGTAGTTCCAGCACTAAGACGCCGATGCGGGCTCAATGGAATCACGGTCGTCTTATAGACCCGATAAAAAGAATTCGTCGCGACAATCCTAGCGCGCCCGCGGCATTGACGCGAGAATGAAGATGATGCGATCTATTACGTACCTGTGGCGCCTGGCGCCGCTGATCCTGTTCTTATCTGGTTGCTCCGACTCTCCCAAGACCGCGGAAGTGAAACCGCCCCCGAAACCGCCCGAAGCGCTGACTGGCCGGCAGGCGTTCCAGCGCATGTATCCGCAAGCGCGCGGTTGGGCGCCCGATGCACAGCCGTTGCAGATTCAAAGCCTCAATCTCGCGCAGGTCAAAACGGACCATGGTAAGGCTGGCGCGTGGACGGTGATTTTCGTCTCGCCATCACTCAGGAAGTCGAAGACCTACACCTACTCGGCGGTGGAAGATGGCAGCCTGCACGAAGGCGTATTCGGGGGGACTCAGGAGGATTACACGCCGCGCGGCGATTCGTCCCCATTCACCATCGCAGCCATCAAAGTGGACTCCGACGAAGCCTACGACACCGCCGCCAAAGAGAGCGCGGACTACATGAAGAAGAACCCGGACAAGCCGGTGGTGTTCCTGATGGAATTGGGCAAGCGATACGCGGATGTGACGTGGCGGGTGATCTGGGGCGATTCGGTGGGAACGAGCGACTATTCGGTTTTTGTGGACGGCACCACCGGGAAGTATTTAGAGAAGATGCATTAGGCGCTATCGCCGCCCGTTAGGGGTTACTAGTTTGCCTTGGGCCGTTTCCTCTTCGGGATTTCGATAATGGCGGGCGTGCGCATCTGCACTACGGGAATCAGCGAACGCAGGGATTCGACCGGCGATTGCCGGGCCTGGTGCGCGAACTCCTGATTCAGCGTGGCGACAAATTCCTCGATCTGATCCTGCATCGCCGCCATCTTTTCGCGCATATTCAGGATGATTTCGACGCCGGCCAGATTCACGCCCAGGTCCCGCGTCAGTTTGAGGATCACTTCCAGGCGCTCGAGATCGCCGTCGGTATAAAGACGCGTATTGCCGTCACTGCGCGAGGGCGCGAGCAAACCTTCGCGTTCGTAGAGGCGCAAGGTCTGGGGATGGATCTGGTATTGCTCGGCGACGGCCGAGATCATGTAGGCGGCTTTGTTTCGAGCTTTGGCCATATTTGTACCCTAATGACGCTCCTAGACCTTGCTCCAAATATCCTTGCGCGGGTCCTCGGTGTTGGCCTGCGACAACTCGCGAAGCAGCTCCCGGGTGCGCTCATCCTGGGCCTTGGGCGCCTGGATCACCACTTCCACAATCTCGTCGCCGCGCTGATTCTTGCGCCCGTTCATGACGCCCTTTTCGCGCAGACGGAACTTCTGCGCGTTCTGCGTGCCTTGCGGCACCTTGAGCAACGCGCGCCCGTCGATGGTCGGCACTTCGATCTTGGCGCCCAGCCCGGCTTCGGACACCGTGACCGGAACTTGGATATGAATGTCGTCGCCATCGCGCCGGAAGTAAGCGTGCGGCTCCACTCGGACGGTGATGTAGAGATCGCCCGCGCCCCCGCCCATGCGGCCGGCATTGCCTTTGCCCGCTACGCGCAGCCGCGAGCCGGATTGCGCGCCGGGCGGAATACGAACTTCCACGGCTTCGGATTTGGATAAACGTCCGTCGCCGTGGCAGGTGGGGCAGACGTTGCGCAAGCGGCCCTTGCCGTCGCAGCGCGGGCAGGTAAGGCTGAATTTCATCGCCCCCGCCATTTGTGTCACGTTTCCCGTGCCATCGCACTCCGGACAAACCGTAGATGCGCCGCCCACGTTGCCGCTGCCATTGCAGGTCTCACACGTTTCCTGGCGCGCGACGTTGAGACGCACCTGCGTGCCTCGAATGGACTGCCAAAAGTCGATGTCCAATCCGTATTCCAGGTCGGAGCCCTTTTCAGGACCACCACCCGGTTGTTCGCCCCGCTTGTTGCCGAAGAACTGGCTGAAGATGTCGCGGAAGGCTCCGGTGCCGCCGGATTGCGTGTCGCCGGCGTGATTATTCACGTAATCGGAAAAATCGAAGCCACCGAAGCCCATGCCGGGCTGCCCCGCCCCGGCTCCCGGCCCACCGCCCGGACCGCCCGGTGGAATGTTGTCGGAATAGAAACCGTACTGATCGTAAACCTGCCGCTTTTTGGGATCGCTCAGGATGTCGTAGGCTTCCTGAACTTTCTTGAAGCGCTCCTCGGCCGCTTTATCGCCGGGATTCAGATCGGGATGATGCTTGCGCGCCAGCTTGCGGTAGGTCTTGCGGATCTCGTCTTCCTTGGCGGTGCGAGATACACCTAGCGTTTCGTAATAATCTTGTTTGCTTGCTGCTGGCATGGATCAATCTTCTTTTCCCCGGCCCTCAGTGGAGCCGGGGAACGAAAAACATTCGTGAAGCTGAATTACTTCTTGTCGTCGACGTCCACGAACTCGGCGTCAACCACGTTGTCCTTGGGCTTGGACTCATCACCCGCGGCGCCGTTGCCATCGGCCGGCGGGGGAGTGCCTCCGCCCGGCTGGCTGGAGGCTTTGTACATGGCTTCGGCCAGTTTGTGGCTGGCCGTCTCCAGTTTCGAAGTGGCCTGGTTGATACGGTCGATGCCGCCCTCCTGCATCGCCTTCTTGGTCTCTGCGAGCGCTTCGTCCACCGCCTTGGCGTCGTCGGCGCTGACTTTCTCGCGATGCTCCTTCAACATCTTTTCGATGTTGTAAACCATCGCGTCGGCCCGGTTGCGGGACTCGATTTCTTCCTTCTTCTTGCGGTCATCGGAGGAGTGAGATTCGGCATCCCGCGCCATCTTCTCCACTTCGTCCTTGCTCAGGCCCGACGAAGAGGTAATGGTGATTTTCTGCTCGTTGTTGGTGGCCTTATCCTTGGCCGTGACATTGAGAATGCCGTTGGCGTCGATGTCGAACGTCACTTCCACCTGCGGAATTCCGCGTGGGGCCGGAGGGATGCCCACCAGCTGGAACACTCCGAGCATCTTGTTGTCGGCCGCCATGGCGCGTTCGCCCTGGAAGACCTTGATCTCAACCGACGTCTGGCTGTCGGAGGCGGTGGAAAATGTCTCGCTCTTGCGCGTGGGGATGGTGGTGTTGCGCTCGATCAGCCGCGTGAACACGCCGCCCAGCGTTTCGATGCCCAGCGACAGCGGAGTAACGTCGAGCAGGAGAACATCCTTCACTTCCCCGCCCAGCACCCCGCCTTGCACTGCCGCGCCCACCGCGACCACTTCATCGGGGTTGACGCTCTTGTTGGGTTCCTTGGCAAACAGGTCGCGCACTTGCTGCTGCACCTTGGGCATGCGCGTGGAACCGCCCACCAAAACCACTTCGTCGATCTGCGCGGGAGTCACGCTGGCATCGGACAGCGCCTGCCGGCAAGGACCAGACGCGCGATCCAGGATATCGGCGACCATTTGCTCCAGCCGGGCCCGCGTCAGCTTCACATTCATGTGCTTGGGACCGCTGGCATCGGCCGTCAGGAACGGCAGATTGATCTCGGTTTCGAGCACCGTGGACAGCTCGATCTTGGCCTTTTCCGCCGCTTCTTTCAAGCGCTGCAAGGCCATCTGATCCTTGGAGACATCCACGCCGGTCTCCTTCTTGAACTCCTGCACCAGCCAGTCAATAATGCGCTGGTCGATGTTATCGCCGCCCAAATGGGTGTCGCCGTTGGTGGACTTCACTTCCACCACGCCATCGCCCACTTCGAGGATCGAAATATCGAATGTGCCACCGCCGAAGTCATACACCGCGATGGTTTCGTTCTTCTTCTTATCCAAACCGTAGGCGAGCGCCGCGGCCGTAGGTTCGTTGATGATGCGCATTACCTCCAGGCCCGCGATCTGCCCGGCGTCCTTGGTGGCCTGGCGCTGCGTATCGTTGAAGTAAGCCGGCACCGTGATGACGGCCTTGGTGACCTTTTCACCCAGATAGGCTTCGGCGGCTTCTTTCAACTTGGTGAGAATCATCGCCGAAATCTCTGGCGGTGAGTATTTCTTGCCGTTGATCTCGACGCGAGCGTCGCCGTTTTCGCCGGCGACCACTTTGTACGGAACCAGCTTCATTTCCTCGCTCACTTCATTGAAGCGGCGGCCCATGAAGCGCTTGATCGAATAGACGGTGTTCTCCGGGTTGGTGACGGATTGGCGCTTGGCCACCGTGCCCACCAGCCGTTCCCCGGCCTTGGTGAAAGCGACGACGGACGGCGTTGTCCGGCCACCCTCCTGGTTCGGAATGACGACAGCCTGGCCGCCTTCCATGACGGAAACGACGGAATTGGTCGTTCCTAAGTCTATACCTATGATTTTGCTCATTCTTCCCTCAATCTTTCGGCTGAGAATCCGGCTCTCATATTAGCCTAACGCCATTATCAAACTTTAGTGTCCCATTGTCAAGTAGCTCGACGATCCGCAGGCGCAGGCTTTCCGGTCCGCCCTGGAGCGGTCTTGTATATAATTCGGTGCCATGGCGGCAAAGAAGAAACGCAATACGTCCGGGTTCCAACGAACTGCTCGGCAAGGCTGGTGAACTGCGAAAGTATCTCGCAATCAGCTACGAATACGTCAACACACTCAAGCCAAAACCGACCACCAGGAAGAAGGGTTAAGCTCGTGGGTTGAGCTCGTGGGTTGAGCTCGTGGGTTGAGCTCGTGGGTTGAGCTTGTGGGTTAAACTCAGGAGCTAAGCGGAGACCGGTTGAGCGCGCAGCTCCTCCAGCCATACCCTGACCAATCGAAGCTGTTCGCGATCCATATCGTTGATGCCGGTGGCTGGACGTTTTTGGGCCATCTCCCAGGCTTTGCTCCAGGTGGCTGCCGCGCCGGACAAATTGCCTTGAGTAGCCTGCACTGTAGCGCGGGCGCGCCAATAATCGATCGAATCCTCGCGCGGCGGCGCTTGCTCGAACAGACGCTGGGCTTCACGTCCATCGCGGCAATGGAAAGCTTCCAGGTAAGCGCGATCGATGGTCAATGCGAGAGCCAGCTTGCTGCCGGCACCCGCCGCCTGGCGCGCTTTATCGAGCCAGGTGAGGGCCAGTTGCCAGTCGCCACCATCCAGGAAGTGCAGATAGGTCATGGCGAATGATCCAGCCGGTTCGGGAAGCTGGGCGGCGAATTCGGCGGCGCGAACCACCATGTCCTTGGGCCAGTCGCGCGGACGGAGCGCGGTGGTACGGGACAGCCCCATGTAGTGATTGGCACAATGAAAGTCGCACCAGGGGCCGCGCCGGGACATTTGCCAGAGCAGTGCTCCATCGGAATATTGAGCTTCCGTCGCGATGGGCATCAGGTTGAACAGAAAGTCACCCCACGCAAAACCGGTGGCGAGCGCGACGGCCCGCCCTATCGCCGCCGGCCAAGCGGGACCCGGAATCAAGAGGAGACAAATAGCTCCGATGGCCCCGAGCAGCGCGGACGCCAGCGGCCCACCGAGCGTGAGGATCATCACCCGCTCCCGCAGGTTCCGGGGCGTGGTGGGCACCATGGCGGTGTGGCCGCCCAACAGCTTGTCGTAGCGCATGTGTGCTCGCCAGCGCCCGCCAGCGGAGGCCCAGCTCAGCGGCCCTATGCCGAAACCGATCAGCCGGAACCGGACAACGTCGCCCAAAACCAGGTGTCCCAGCTCATGGAAAAGAATGGCGCCATAGACCGCGGCAGCCAGCGTGATCCAAAAGAGAGCCTCAGAATGGACCTGCGGCATTCCTCTGGCGGCGGTCCAATGGCTGATGGAAGTGAGAACGAGGACGCCCCACACCAGCTGGCCCAACATGAACACCGCGCCTGACCATTTGCTGGTGCCATCGCCCTGAATCGGTTGGTGTTTACGCACAGGTAGTGCGTCGACCGGGGGATTGCGGATGAAATAGAAGATGCCCGCAATCGCCACCACGCTCCCCACCGGGAACAAGAGCAAATTAAAGATAGATGAGGCCAACAGCGACCAGCGGCCCAATGGATCGCCCCGCTCCAGCCGCCATGCGGCCAGGGCTGCCAAGGCGGCCAGCAAAACCGTGAGCCAGAAAATCTCCAGAATCGAGTGCCTTCCCAGATGCAGCCGGGGATTGGCCGCAATCACCGGGGAATGACGAAGAGTGAAAAACGCGAAGCTGAGGAAGCCCAGGGCTTCGAGCGCAAAGATCAGCCGCAGGATGTACCTGAACACACGCATCTAAGCATCGAATCGGCCCCGCCGCCGGTTTGTCCGCTAAGGCTGCTACCCGAGAACGGCCATCCAATCGACATGGGTACTTGCACCCGCGCGGATACAATAAAGCCATCATCATGTCCACGATTGAGCGGATTCGCTTGGGCGATCTGGCCGCCCGGCTGGGTTGCACGCTGCATGGCGACCCTGGCATTGAGATCACCGGAGTGGCTGGCGTGGAGCGCGCCGGTCCCACTGAGGTTACTTTCCTGGCCAATCCGAAGTACGCGCCGAAAGTGAAGGAGACGCGCGCCGGAGCGATTTTAGTGAAGCAGCCGCTCGAAGCCTCGCAACCGGCCAGCCTGGTATCGGCCAATCCCTATCACGATTTTGCGCGTGCGCTGGCTTTGTTTTACCAGCCGCCGCAGCCGAAACCGGGGATTCATCCGCAAGCGTCGATAGCCCGGTCGGCGAAGATCGGCGAAGGAGCGTCGGTGGGGGCGTTCGCCGTGGTGGGCGAGCATGTGATCATCGGCAGGAATGCAGTGCTGCATCCGCACGTGGTGATTTACGAGGGCGCCCGGATCGGCGACGATTTCTGTGCACATTCGCACGCCGTGGTGCGCGAAAATTGCCGCATCGGCGACCGCGTGATTCTGCAGAACGGTGTGGTGGTGGGCGCGGACGGATTCGGCTTCGCCAAAACGCGCGAAGGGACGCACTTCAAGATCGTGCAATCTGGCGTGACTGTCATCGAGGATGATGTGGAGATCCAATCCCTCACGTCGGTGGATCGCGCCACGGTGGGCGAAACTCGTGTGAAGCGTGGCGCCAAGATCGACAGCCTGGTGCAGGTGGGGCACGCGTGCGTGGTGGGAGAGGACAACATCATTTGCGCGCAGACTGGCCTGGCGGGCGGATCGGTGCTCGAGAAAAACGTCTTGCTCGCCGGACAAGTGGGCATCTCGGGTCATCTGACCATTCACGATAACGCGGTGATCTATGCGCAGAGCGGCATCGGCGGCGACGTGGCCCCAGGCGCGCTGATGTCGGGATCGCCCGCGTTTGAAGCGCGCGAATGGCTGCGCGCCATCACGGCATTTCCGAAACTGCCTGATTTGCTGAAGACAGTGAGACAATTGGAGAAGCGTTTGGAGCGCTTGGAAGGCCCTCTAACCCCGTCTTCATGATCGACGACCACTCGAATAACAGCCACCGGCCAGTGGCGTATCTGAACGAGACTTTTCTCGAAAGCCCGGACGCGCGAGGATTGCGCATCCTGTCCGAATATCTCGAGCCGCTGTCGCATTTTCGGGACGAGAAGATCCAGGACACCATCGTTTTCTTCGGCTCGGCCAGGATCAGTGAAGAAGGCGCAATGAGCCGTTACTATCGCGACGCGCAAACCTTGGCGCGTTTGGTCACCGAATGGTCGAGCAAACTGGATTCAGCCTCGCACCGTTTCGTCATCTGTTCTGGAGGCGGGCCGGGGATTATGGAGGCGGCCAATCGCGGCGCGGCGGATGCAGGCGGCAAAACTATCGGGCTCAACATAGGATTGCCGTTCGAACAGAGGCCGAATCCTTTCATCACTCCCGAATTGTCGTTCGAGTTTCATTACTTCTTCATGCGCAAATTCTGGTTTGCGTATCTGGCCAAGGCGATGATCATCTTTCCGGGCGGATTTGGAACCATGGACGAAATGTTCGAGGTGATGACGCTGGCCCAGACGCGCAAGCTCGAAAGCAAGATCGTGGTGGTCCTGTACGGGACGAAATTCTGGCGCGAGGTGCTGAACTTCGAGGCGCTGGTGGAGCATGGTACCATCTCGCGGGAAGATCTGAACCTGTTTCAGTACGCCGACGATCCCGAAACGGCGTTGGGCATCTTGCAAGAGCAGTTGACGAAGTATTTCCTGGAGCCGGAGAAGCCGCTGCCGGAAGCGGCTTCGGAAACTCCGGAGATCGCCAAATCGCGCGTGTGAAGCTTTCCATCAAATCTCTTTGGAGCAAGTCCGGGAAGGTAGACAAAGCCTTCGCACTCTTCCTGTTTCTCTACCTCATTTCGTTGGCCGCCTGGCCCGGCACCGGATTTGAAGGAATCGTCGCGTTCGTCAGCTTTTGCCTGGGTGCCTGGATCGCGCTTCGTCTGTTGCGAATCGGGCTACGCAAACTAACCTGGCGGCTGCGAAACCGGCTGATTGTGGCGTACCTGTTCATCGCCGTTCTGCCGATTCTGCTTATCCTGCTCCTGGTGGGGCTAGGTGGATACATGCTAGCCGGTCAAGCGGCGGCATACGTAGTGCGATCCGAATTGGACCGCCGGCTGATCCTGCTTCAGGCCGTCGCCGAAGATTTGAAAGCCTCCCGGGAAACGATGCAGCGCATCGTGGAAACACAGGGGCAGCGCTTTCCCGGGTTGATCCTGTGGACCGCTCAGAATGGTACGAGCCGAAAGTGGCCGCCCGAAGCGGACGTCAATCTACCTGCCGGCTTGCCCGTTAAGGCGAGCGGCGTAGCAGAACGGAATGGACGTTATTATGCCTGGGCGGATGACATCGCAGGCGATCAGCAGACATTGGTGGTGATGCCCCTCTCGCGGCGTTTCCTGAGTGGGCTGGCGCCCGGGTTGGGCGACTTCTATTTCTTGCAGCGGGATTTTTCGGGGCCCTCGGATGCGGGCACGGTCGTCGCACCTGGCGCCGCAAGCCGGCAGAAGGTCAGGATAACCGAGGGTTCCACGAAAGTTGGTGCGCAAGGTAACGGGGATTTCCGGTTGCTTCCGGCCGGCGGCGACGCGCCGCAGGCGGCGATTCCGCCGCCCGTGAATCGCTTCGACGTCGACGTGCGCTGGGGATCGCTGATCCCGGCGGTGGAATGGGAGCATCCGAATAAAACCGACTCGGCTCTATTAGCGGTCCACACGCGCCTGTCTACAATTCTCGCGACCATCTTGCGGCCGGGCGGCGACGAACTGCAGGGCGGCGTACTGACGGTATTTTATGTCGTGGCCGTCGCGTTTCTGATCGTAGCCATCGCGGGATTGGCCATTGGGATCTCGATGTCGCGCAGCATCACCGGTGCGGTGCATTCCTTGTACCAAGGGACGCAGCGTGTGATGCACGGCGAGTTTTCACAGTTGATCCAGGTTTCGGGGCGCGATCAGCTGGCCGAGCTGAGCACTTCGTTCAACTCTATGACGCAGAATCTGGAGCGGCTGCTCGCCGTGGCCAAAGAGAAAGAGCGCATGCAGGCCGAGATCGAGATCGCGCGCGGAGTGCAGGATCAGTTGTACCCCAAGGCTCCGCCGGTTTTCGAGGGACTACGGGTGCTCGGAATGTGCGACCCGGCGCGCATGGTGTCGGGCGATTACTACGACTATCAGCTGGTGGATGGAAAACTGGCGCTCGCGCTGGGCGACGTTGCGGGGAAAGGGATTTCGGCCGCGCTGTTGATGGCAACCATTCAAGCGGCCATGCGCATGGAGCTGCGGGCTTCCTCGGAAGCGCCGGCGTCGTCGTTGGATAACACGATGAATGGGCTGCGTTTCTCGACGGCTCGCATGGTTTCGGAACTGAATCAGCAGCTCTACGCCACGACGTCCCCGGAAAAATATGCCACCTTCTTCTTTGCCATCTACGACGAGGCGACGGGGTTGCTCACCTATACCAACGCAGGCCACCTGCAGCCCGTGCTGTTCCGCGATGGCGTGGCCACGCAGTTGGAAGTCAACGGCACGGTGGTAGGCGCATTTCCTTTCTCCAAGTATGAGGAAAGCAAGCTGGAGCTGCGCAGTGGAGACCTGCTGGTGTGCTACACCGACGGCATCACGGAGCCCGAAAACGAATACGGCGAGATGTTCGGCGAGGAGCGCCTCATCGAATTAGTGGCCAAGAACTCGGACCGGGATGAAGCGCAAATCATCCAGAGCGTGATGGAGCGCGTGCGCGAGTGGACGGGCGTGCCGGAGCTCTCCGACGACATGACCGTGCTGCTGGCGCGTAAGCGCTGACCGCCCATGCGCCGCCTTCGCAACTGGATCATCGTGCTGGGCAGCGGCGTCCTGCTCATCATTACCGGCGGAACGCTGGGGTTCGTATGGATCGAGCATTACTCGCCCTTCGACGCGTTCTACATGACGCTGATCACCGTCACCACGGTGGGGTATCAGGAACTCCATCCGCTGAGTTTCTGGGGGCGAATCTTCAATTCGTTTCTGATATTCTTCGGCGTAACGATGATGCTGCTGGCCGTCGGCGGCATGACTCAGGTAATCATCGAGCTGGAACTCACGCAACATTTTGGAAAACGGCGGACCAGGAAAATGATTGAAAAGTTAGAGGACCATATCATCGTCTGCGGCTTCGGACGCGTGGGCCGGGGCGCGGCGCGCGAGCTGCAGCGCGCGGGGGTTCCGTTTCTCATCGTGGACAAAAGCGAGGACCGCGTGGAGTGGGCCATCCGGGACGGCATGCTCGGTGTGCTGGCCGACGCCACGGACGACGAAACGTTGATACACGCGGGGATCATGCGCGCCAAGGGACTGATTGCCACGTTGCAGAGCGATGCCGACAATCTTTTTGTCATTCTTTCGGCCAAGGCACTGAAGCCGGGCTTGCAGGTATCGGCGCGCGTGGCGAGTGAGCAAAGCGAAAGAAAATTGCGTCTGGCGGGTGCCGATTACGTCTTCGCGCCTTACGACATGACCGGCAATCGGATGGCGCAGGTGATGCTGAAGCCGCACGTTTTTCAGTTCATCGATTTCACCACCAAGAACATGGGGCTGGACGTTGGAATCGAACAGTTCAGCGTGTCTGCGTCGAGTGAATTTGCCTCCAAATCGCTGGCCGAAAGCAAGATCCGCAGCGACCTCGGGGTGATTGTGCTGGCCATCCGGAAGTCGGATGGTCAAATGTTATTCAACCCTCCGGCGGAAGCCGAGATTAACGGGGGCGACTATCTCATCGTAATGGGCGAGACCGCGAATCTGACCAAGCTCGAACAGGTGTTGGCCGAGGTGCGCTCATGAAGGTTTTGACAGCGGCGCAAATGCGCGAAATCGACCGGCGCACGGCGGAGCTGGGTATTCCCAACATCATCTTGATGGAAAATGCGGGCTGCCGCGTGGTGGAGTTTTTAGAGCGCGAGTATGCACCGCTCGAGAAACATCGGATTGTGGTGGTGTGCGGCAAGGGCAATAACGGTGGCGACGGATTGGTTGTCGCGCGGCAGCTCTTCACGCGGGTGAAGCCGGAGTGGCTGCGCGTGATCGCTGCCGATCCCGAGCAAATGCGCGGCGATGCCTTGGAAAACTATCGGATGCTCAAAGCAGTGGGGTGTCCGGTGTGGCCTGAGATCACTGAGGAGATGCACATCGCGACGCTCGTAATCGACGCAGTTCTGGGAACGGGTGTGGATGGTCCCGCCAAAGGGCCGGCCGCCGAGCTGATCGATGCCATCAACCGGGATTTTCCACTGGCGGACGTAATAGCCGTGGATGTTCCATCGGGCGAGGCGGTACGTGCAAAACACACTGTCACGTTTACGGCTCTCAAGCCCAGCTTGGTGTTGCCGCCCGCGTACGAACTCGCCGGGCAGGTGCATGTCGTGCCGATCGGAACTCCGCCGGAGATGTTTGAGGGGGACCCGAGCATTCTGCTTTCGATGTCGGTTCCCTCGGATTTCGCGGCATTGTTCCGGCCGCGAGTGTCCGATTCTAACAAGGGCCTGTATGGCCACGCGTTGGTGATCGCGGGTGGACGAGGAAAAACTGGTGCGGCGGCGATGGCGGGGATCGCGGCACTGCGGGCGGGCGCGGGGCTCTCGACAGTTGCTTCGGCTGCGTCGGCCATTTCAGCGATCGCCTCCTATGCGCCAGAAATCATGACGGAGCCGCTGGCTGAGACGGACGCTGGATCCATCGCGATGCGCGCGCCAGACGATCCGGCGCTCGCGGCAATTACGGAAAAGAAAACCGTCATCGCGATCGGTCCCGGCATGGGACAGCATCCCGAAACCGTGGAATTCATCCGGCGCTTCGTCGCGGAGTCGAAGGCGCCGATGGTTGTAGATGCGGATGCCCTGAATGCAATCGCCGGCCAAAAGCTGACATTCGCCGGTCCTCGCATCTTCACGCCGCACCCTGGCGAGATGTCGCGGTTGACTGGAAAAACGATCGCCGAGATTCAAGCGGACCGCATCGGCCACGCTCGCGCCTATGCCACCGAGCACGGCGTGTACCTGGTGCTGAAGGGAAATCGCAGCGTGATCGCGTTTCCAGACGGTCCGGTGTGGATCAATCCCACTGGTTCGCCCTCGATGGCGACAGGAGGCACGGGCGATGTGCTCACCGGAATGATCGCGGGTCTGGTGGCTCAATTCCCCCATCAATTGGAGAACGCGCTCCTGGCCGCCGTTTACTTGCATGGGCGAGCGGGCGAACTGGGCGCAGAGGCGATTGGCGAAAAATCTTTCATGGCTACCGATCTGTTCGAGTTTCTGCCTGAGGCGATGAGTGAAATCGCAGATCTTTCACACTGACTCCGAGGAAGAGACCATCGCATTAGGTGAGAAGCTGGCGGCGGAACTGCCTTCACACACCGTGGTGCTGTTGATCGGACAACTGGGCGCCGGGAAAACCACGCTGGCTAAGGGCATCGTAAAAGGACTCGGCGCGGCGAGGCCAGAAGACGTATCGAGTCCCACCTTCACGCTGATTCACGAGTACAGCCCGAGCGTGTATCACATCGATCTCTATCGATTGGATACCGCCGCGCAAGTGGCCACTCTCGGCCTGGACGAAATTTTCGACCGGCGCGCGGTCGTGCTGATCGAATGGGGCGAGCGATTTCCCGAACTCATGCCCAAGCAGCGCATCGAAATCAGACTGCGTGCGCTCGAAGAAAATTCCCGAGAGATCGAAGTTAGAAGTACAATGAAGTAACCCTCCCCCTGCAAGGACCTTAGATGAGTTCCGCACGGCCTTTCGTTCACCTGCATTGTCATACCGACTATTCGCTGCTCGACGGCGCTTGCGAAATCGGGCAGTTGATGGATCTGGTGGTGGAGCAGAAGATGCCCTCCGTCGCCATGACGGACCATGGCAATCTTTTTGGCGCGGTGGAGTTTTACAACAAGGCCAAAGAGAAGGGCGTGCATCCGGTGATCGGATGCGAGGTGTATGTCTCGCAGCAAGGCCTGGCCAGCCGCAGCGACACCGATCGTTATAACCATCTGGTGTTGCTTTGCGAGAACCAGGATGGTTACCGCAATCTGCTGAAGTTGGTGTCCACGGCGTTTCTCGAGGGCTTTTACTATAAGCCTCGCATCGACAAGGATTTGCTGGCTCAGCATTCCAAGGGTCTGATCGCGATGTCAGCCTGCCTGCGGGGCGACATCAACGAAACGATCATGGCCAATCGTTACGAGGAAGCCAAGCGCCTGGCCTACGGTTATGCCGACATGTTCGGTAAGGAGAATTTCTTTCTCGAAATTCAGGATCACGGCCTGGATCAAGACAAGATCGTGATTCCCGAGCTGCTGCGCCTGTCGCAGGAGACGCGCATTCCCCTGGTTGCCACCAACGATTCGCACTATATGCGCAAGGGCGACGCGCGGGCGCACGAGATTCTGCTCTGCATCCAGACCGGCAAAACCATGAGCGATCCGAATCGCATGCGGTTCACCCATCCCGAGTTTTATCTCAAGACGCGCGACGAAATGCTCGCGATGTTCGGCGAGATGGAAGATGCGCTCGATCGCCCTTGGGACATCGCGCAGCGCTGCCAGGTAAGTCTCGAAAAAGTAAAAGAACCTTTCCCGAAGTTCGATGTTCCGGCCGAGCATTCCACCGACAGCTACTTCGAATATGTAGCGCGGCAGGGCTTCGAAAAGCGGCGGGGGCGCTTAGAGGCGCTGCGCAAAGAAGGCGGATTGAAGCACGATCTGGCGGAATACGCCGAGCGCCTGGATCGTGAAATCCGCATGATCCAGCAGATGAAGTTCGCCGGTTACTTCCTGATCGTTTGGGATTTCATCCGGTTTGCGAAATCGCGCGGCATTCCGGTTGGGCCGGGCCGTGGATCGGCCACCGGCAGTCTGGTGAGTTACGCGATGGAGATCACCGATATCGATCCGCTGGAATATGGGTTGCTGTTCGAACGCTTCCTGAATCCGGAACGCATCAGCATGCCCGATATCGATATCGACTTTCACACCCGCCGGCGCGGCGAAGTCATTCAATACGTCACCGAAAAGTACGGGCGCGAGCAGGTGGCGCAGATCATCACGTTCGGTACGCTCGGCGCGCGCACGGCGATCAAGGACGTGGGCCGCGTGCTCGACATCGGCTTCGCCGACGTGGATCGCATCACCAAGCTGATTCCCACTACGCTCAACATCAAGCTGAAGGATGCGATGCAGCAGGAGCCGGCCATCGAAGAGGCGGCGCGTAAGGATCCGCGCTTGAAGGAAGTGCTGGAGGTGGCCTGCAAGGTGGAGGGGATGGCGCGCAACTCCGGAATGCACGCGGCCGGCGTGGTGATTTCCCCAGTCCCGCTGCGGGAGCTGGTCCCGCTTTGCAAAACCAGCAAAGACGAAATTGTCACCCAGTACGACATGGTGGGTCTGGAGAAGCTGGCGCTTCTCAAAATGGATTTTCTGGGGCTCACCACGCTCGATATTATTCAGGAGGCGGTGGCCCTGATCGAGCAGTATCGCGGGGTGAAGCTCGACGCCGAGAAGCTGCCGCTCGACGACCTAAAAACCTACCAGTCCGTTTTCGCCAAAGGCTTAACCAGCGGCGTGTTCCAGTTTGAATCGCCGGGAATGCGCGACATTCTTCGCCGTTATCAGCCCGATCGGCTCGACGACCTGATCGCGCTGAACGCCCTCTATCGTCCCGGGCCGATGGACATGATCGACGACTTCATCGATCGCAAACATGGCCGCAAGGAAGTCATTTACGATATCGCGGAGACGAAGGACATTCTCGAAGAATCCTTCGGCGTCATCGTCTATCAGGAACAGGTGATGCAGCTCTCCAGCCGCCTCGCAGGCTACTCATTGGGCGAGGCCGACATCCTCAGGCGCGCAATGGGCAAGAAGAAGCAAGAGGAAATGGACAAGCAGCGCGAGCGTTTCGTCTCCGGCGCCAAGGCCAAAGGTTTCCCGCAAAAGAAAGTCGAAAAAATCTTCGACCAGATGGCCAAATTCGCCGGGTATGGCTTCAATAAATCGCATTCAGCGGCGTACGCTTATCTGGCCTACGTGGTTGCGTACCTCAAAACTCATTACCCGGTCGAATTCATGTCCGCGCTGCTCACGTCGGAAATGGGCTCGACCGACAAGGTGGTGAAATACATCAATGAATGCCGCGAAATGGGCATTCCGGTGCTTCCGCCGGACGTGAATTCCAGCGGCCGGGATTTTTCACCGGACGGGCAGGGGATCCGAATGGGCCTGTGCGCCATCCGCAACGTCGGCGCCGGGGCGGCCGACGCCGTCATCGAAGCGCGCGAGAGCGGAGGTCTATTCAAATCGCTGTACGATCTTTGCGAGCGCGTGGATTTGACCAGCGTCAACAAGCGGATTCTTGAAAACTTCACCAAGGGCGGCGCGCTCGCCAGCCTGGGCGGGAATCGTGCGCAATTGACGGCTGTGATCGAAAACGCAATGGAGAGCGGCCAGCGCGCGTGGAAGGATCGCGAGAGCGGACAAGCCGGGCTCTTCGGCATGGCGACCGGCGAGCCGGAACACACCGAGCACCCGTTGCCAACACTGCCGGACTGGACCATGCAGCAGAAGCTGTCAGGCGAGAAAGAAGTGCTCGGCATCTTCGTCACTGGCCATCCTCTGGATGAGTATCAAGACAAGGTGGCGGAACTTTCGACGCACGATACCGAAACCCTGGAAGGGCTGGAGCGCGGAGCCGAGGTGGCAATCTGCGGCATTTTGACCAATATCGTTCGCAAGCGCAACCGCGATGGAAAGCTGTGGGCAGCCATGCGAATGGAGGATCGCAAAGGCGGAGTGGAAGCCATGGCGTTCTCGACGCAATACGATCGCCTGCTGACGGGTCTGGTGGAGGATCAAGCAGTGCTGGTGCGCGGGCTGGTGCTGCCGGAGGAAAACAGTCCGCCCAAGATCTCCATCCAGGACATCATTCCGCTGCAGGTGGCGCGCGTAAACCTGCCCACTTTAATCTCGATTCGTGTGGGAGTGGGTGTGAACGGGACTTCAGGGGTAAGCGTGGACAAGGCCGAAGCGCTGAACCAACTCTTCGCGCGGAAACGCGGTGAAACCGAGGTCCGGCTGCGCTTGGAGAAACCCCGCGATTTTTCCGTTATCCTGGATGTGGCCCCGAAGGTCCGTCCCGACAAGGAATTTTGGGCGGAGGTGGAACGGATCTGCGGGCCGGAGTCGTTAGAGATTCTGGCGAGCTGAACATCCTTCATGGCAGACAGCGAAGATTCAACCGAAACGACTCCAGTTTCGAACCCCACCTGGGAACGCGTGCAACTGGCGCGGCATCCCAAACGGCCGCACGCCTTGGACTATATCAGCCGCATCTTTACCGGCTTTTCCGAGTTGCATGGCGACCGCTTCTTTGGCGATGACGCGGCGGTTATTGGCGGATTCGGGCTCCTGGACACCCGGCCGGTGATGGTGATCGGCCAGGAGAAGGGCCGCGACACGAAGCAAAAGCTGCATCGCAACTTCGGCATGCCCAAGCCCGAAGGTTATCGCAAAGCCATGCGTCTGATGCAAATGGCCGACAAATTCCAGCGGCCCATTGTTACATTTCTGGACACCATGGGCGCCTATCCCGGCATTGACGCTGAAGAGCGCGGCCAGGCCGAAGCCATTGCATACAATTTGCGGGAGATGTCGCGCCTGGGCGTTCCCGTGATCACCATCGTGATCGGCGAGGGCGGCAGCGGAGGGGCGCTGGGGCTGGGCATCGCCAACCGCGTATACATGCTCGAAAACGCCTATTACAGCGTAATATCTCCAGAAAGCTGCGCCGCGATTATCTATCGCGATTCTGGACGCGCCGCGGAGGCCGCGAAGGCGCTGCGGCTGACCGCCGTGGATCTGGAGGGTCTCGGTTTAATCGACGGTATGGTCCAGGAGCCGGCCGAAGGCGCGCATACCGATCCCGTCAAAGCCGCGGAGTTCGTGAAGGAAACCATCGAGAAAGCGCTGGCGGAATTGTCGCCGCTATCGCGCGAGGAGCTCATTGAGGAGCGCTATAACAAGTTCCGGCGCATGGGCAACTTCTTTTCGGAGCCGGCGTGAGCAAAACGGTCACCATCGGAATTGTTTTCCTGGTTGTGGTGGTGGCATTCCTGGCCTATTCCAGCATGCACATCGCGCGCTATCGCGTGGAGGTCTGCGTGGCGTTCCATGGAGGGAATCAATGCCGGACGGCGTCGGCCGATACCCAGGATCACGCGTTGCGAAGCGCGCAGTCCAATGCCTGCGCCCTGCTGGTGTCGGGAGTGACGGATACGATGCAGTGCGAGCGGGCCACGCCCACCAGTGTGAAGTGGCTGGCGACGAAGTAGGGGAAGGGAGGAAGACTGGGAAGACAAGGAATACGAGGAATATGTGCGTGGTATCCCTCGTATTCCTTGTCTTCCTCGTATTCCTGTTGCTTAAAAGTACTTTCCCGCCAGCTCCGGTTTGACCTGCACCGCTTGTTGCCACGAGGATCGAGCTTCTTCCTCGTGCCCCAGAGCTTCCAGTGCGTGGCCCAGATTCAGGAGCGCCTCGGCGAAATCCGGTTTCTCTTCGGTGGCGCGACGGTAGGACCGAGCCGCGTCTTCTTGTAAGTTGGACTGTTGCAGCAGGACTCCGATATTGTAGTTCAGCTCCGCAATACGTTCGCCCAGTTGTTCGAGCTTGGCTTCAGTGTCCAGCGCCAGCACGTAGTCGCCTTGATCGACGGCCACAGCGGCCAGCCCGCGCAGCGCGTCGGTGGACTGCGGATGCTGCGCTACCGCCTGGGTGAACGACGCCTTGGCCCCTTCCAGGTCGCCCAAACGCCGCTGGGCGACGCCCAGATTCACCAGCGCGTCCAACCAATCCGGCCGCTTGCTGACGCAGACACGGAACGGCTCGACACTCGCCGCCGAGTCCCCACGCAGCAAACGCTGGTAACCAACGCGAAACCACGCCTCCTCGCGTTCCGGATCCACTTCCACCAGCTTCTCGATGCACTTTTCGGCTTCCGAAGGATTGCCCAAACGGTCTTGCACGATGGCGAGATTCCATAAGGCGGCGGGATTGTCCGGCGCCAGCTGCAACGCCCGCTCGTAAGCTTTGCGCGCTTCGGGCAGATCGCCGCGCTCCTGCAAAGCGGAGGCCAGGTTGGTGTATGCGAGTGCGCTGTCCGGCTTCAGCTTCAATGCTTCCGCGTAAGCTTGACCCGCCTGTTCCAGGCGATTGGTCTTCTGGTACGATACGCCCAGGTTGAACCAGGCTTCAAACGAACTGGAAGCGGTCTTCACCAGCTGAGCGCCTAATTGCGCCGCGGACTTATAGTCTCCGCGCGCCATCGCGGCGGCGATCATCCCGGAAAGTCCAGCCTGGGCGTTGGGGCGCAACTTGAGTAACTTTTCGGAGTACTCGCGGGCCCTATCGTGCTCTCCCCGCGCCAGAGCGAGACGAATCATGTTGGTGAGCAATTCGGCGTCGGTGGAGTTGTTCGGCAGCAGCTTCTGGTAGCATTCCAGCGCTTCGTCAGTTCGCTCCAGCCGATGCAGCGTCACAGCTTTTCCATACAGCGCCCGCGTGTTCTCGGGTTGAATCTTCAGGCATTCTTCGAACGCCGCCAGCGCAGTTTCGTGGTGATTACAATGCAGCTCAGCTACGCCGACACCTACAATCGCCTCGGCGAGTTTCGGATCTAGTTCAGCCGCTTTGCGGAAGGCCTGCGCGGCTTCTTCGTGCCGCTTCAATTTTTCCAGGCACAAGGCCGCGTTGTAATTGGCGGCTTTGTGATTGGGCTGCGATTCGAGTACGTTCTGATAATCCTCCAGCGCGTTCTCGAAATGGCTGAGTTGAAACTCCAGGTGCGCCTTCGTCCACGCCAATTCCGGCAAGTCCTCACCGCCGTCGATGGCTTCCCGAATCTGACGGAGTGCCTGTTCGGTCTTGCCGTCCATGTTGAGAGCCAGCACCTTGGCGAGTGTCCCGGATTGCACCGGCCGCTTCTCGCTCTCGACGTCCAGAACATCGGTACGCGCCAGAGCTTCAATTAACTCGTTGTCTACAAACCACAGCCACTGATCGTTGGTCTTTTCCATGGAACCCTTCTTCTGTTACTTCAGGCCTCTTACTTCGCCCCGCCGCTAAGATAACGGATCGACACCGATTTCACTTTTCCGCGCTCTTCGCGTTCGTTCAGGAAACCCGCTCCGCCGATCTTCAGCTGATCGTCGGTCCAACTGTCCACCTGCTGGCCCTGGATGTAGGTTGTGAATTGGGCGCCGCGAACGTCGAGCCGAACATTGAATACGGTATCCTGCTGTACCGCCAGATCGATCGGCACACGCCCTACCTGGGTCTGCTTGCCGTTGGCCACCAGATACTTGAACAACGCTACCTTGGGAGACAACCCGGAGGACACCGTCATGAGTTTCATGGCGTAGTAGTTTTCCGGATCTGCCGCGCGGAAAACCCATCCCACGCTCTTGGCATCGATGCTGCCTTGGAACTCCAGCCGGTAATCGGACAGCTTCAGCGACGGCCGATAGATTGTGATTTGCCGGCCGGCGTGCAAACCCGTGGGATCTCCGCCCCAGCCTTCCACCCACCCGCCTTCGCCCATGATGATGCTGGGACCGGACCCATCGGCGGAGACCGACGAATTGGAAGTAGCCGATTTGCGCGGCTTGCCGCCTCCCCAGCCCAGGAAATAAGCACAAGCGATTACGAGGATCAAGATTGCGAGGCCCAACTTTACCTTGAGCGAACCGAACCATGAACTGTTGCCCGGTTGAGCGATACCGAAATGGGGTACATCGTCTTTGCTGGTTTGGTCCTCCGATGGCTTGGCCTGGCGTGGTGCAGGTTTACTCTGCGGCGCCTTGGCTGTCTCCACCGGCAGCTTCTCTTTATCTGTGGCTGCTGCCTTCTCGGTAGTTGCCGTGGTTTTTTCAGCGCTAGCGGGCGTTTTTTGAGCGGTTTCCTGCTTTTCTGAAGCGGACGCCGATTTCGACAACTGCTCTTTCTCCACTGGAGCGACCTTGGGAGTACCGTCCTTAACATCAACAGGACTGGTCTCTTGAACTGGAGTGGGTTGCGAAGGCGGACTCTTTACGGCCGGTTTGGTTGCCTCGGCTTTTGCAGGTGCCGGTTGGGGGGGCGTTGGCGTTCGCGATTCGGCAGCCTTCGTGGCAACGGGCTGCGCCGATTTCGCTGGTGGATTGGGTTGTTTGGGTTGCGTGAGACGGGCCGACGGCTTGCCGCCGGACGGCGGTTTGGCCGCGCTTGGCGAGCGCACGGCGGGAGCCGCGGGAGCAGCCTGCTGAGTCTCCGATTGGGCCGGCGCTGCGGAGGGCGGGACATAGCCGGGGGCCAGCGCCACTTTTGGCCGCAGAGGCAGAGAGTTCAAGTGTGGCAGCAATGGAGCGACATTGCTCTGCAATACGTCGCCTCCGACGAGCGAAGGTTTGGCGGGTGGAAATGTCCGGATCGAAACCTCGAACAGTTCCGTGATGAATTTGGGCTTAACCGCTTCAGCTACGGCCTCGACAACTTCAGGCTCCGGAGGCCCCGTAACCTCAACGGCCGCGGCTTGGACCACTTCCGGTGGCGCTGCATCCACGGCGGGCGCGTCTTCGCTCGGCAGTTCCTCTGTCTTCAATTCAAGCGGCAATTCCAACGGCGCCGCTTCATGCTCCGCCAGTTCCTGATGTAGACGGGAGAGTGCGTCGAGCGATGCTCGAGGGCTATTGTCCTCGGTTGTTGTTTCGGGTGCTTCTGGTTCCAGCTCCGTTCCCTCGTGCGCGGGAGCCGTACCGTTCTGACGGCCGCGAGCCAGCACCACCAAGTCGGAATCTTCAGCGGGAAAATCGATCGGGGTGGGCAGCAATTCCAGGAGTTCGGAATCATCCAACAGGACCGTGGTCTCAAACCCGACGGGTTGTACGAAGGTTTGATCGGCAACCGGGTCTGTAAAACTGGGAGCGACGTCGAGCGCGATGGCGCCGCCGGTAGGCCATCGATTGGTGGCCGCCGTCTGCTTGGCCTTGGCTACCGCTGAAACAGGAGGATCTGGCGGAACGCCAACGAAAGACTGGGGCGCTAAATCGGCCGGGAAGGCGCGCTCTTCGATGCCGGAAGGGTTCGGATGCAAATCGAGCGCTAACAAATCCGCCGAGGAAAGGGTGAAAACGGCTCCATTTTGCAGTTGCCATTCCGACATCGCGGGCCCAGAGGAAAGCTCCAGCCAGGATTCTACGTAGGGTGTCTCTAAGTAAGGTGTCTCTTCCGGCGCAGCCGAAACTGAGGGATTTTCGAGCAGGAATCCGGCCATCTCCAGCGGCTCAGGCTCCTCACTTACTAACGCTGCTTCTTCTACCGCCTCCTCGGTGCTGGACTCTTCTTCGGCTACCGCGTTGGCGGATGCCTCCGACACGGCTTCGGCCTGGTCCTCGTCGAGGGTCACCTCCATCACCGGAACGGCATCTGTTCGGCGAGGGGCTTCCTCATGAACCAGCTCCGGCGCCGGTTCCTCTAAGGCCACCGTAACGGTGGGCGGCGGTGGCGCGTTTTGAGCGGGCGGCTTTGGGGGGTCTTGCCCTTTCTTTTGAGCCTGGAGCAGCCGACTCAGCGCCAGCCGATTGTATTCTTCCTGGTAGCTTTGCTTGTGGGCATCGGAGCAAAAGTCGCCTCCCCCGGTCAGTCTCTTTAGCAGCGCCAGCTCCTTGCCGCAGTACAGGCATCGCATGAGTGAGTAATCGGCGCTTCTAGGCGATAAGTGAATACCTCCCGAGGGTGTTTCTATACGGTAAAGCACTTATCAAGCCTTTCTCAGGCGGTCGCCCTACTACTTTGAGGGAAAGCTTGAGCATTTACTACAGGCTAGGGGTTGGGGGAAAGAGGTTTAGCGGCATGCTACCCCAACGGCGAAGCGGCCGGGCGGCAAAGTGAGAAAGTAATGTGTTTGTCGGTGGGACCGCCTAAAGTTGGGGCCTTATCCAAACGATCTTACTATTAGCGCGGGGTGCGCCGGCCTTCGACGGATCGCGAAGCGGGGGACGCGCTCGGTTCGTGTCGAAAACGGTCGTGGCCCGCCAGGTTGTGCGCGCGTTTGCCGGGAGACGTGGGTGCTCGTCAGGAGAGGATTATGGTGAAACACGAAGCTTTGAAGAATCATTTGGAGACCCTTCGCAACTCGATTCCTGAGCTGCGGGGCGTATTGCTGGCCTCCAACGAGGGGCTGCCCGTGGCGCATTCGCTGTCGAATGGCACCGATCCCAATCGGGTGGCGGCAATGGCTGCCGCTGCTTCCAGTCTCGGGCGCCGCATCAGCGAAAGCATGGCAACGGGAGGACTTTCCGAGGTGAGTATCCGCGGGGATGACGGCGTTTTGTTTGTCTATTCGGCCGGCCCCAAAGCCGTGCTCGCCGTGATTGGGCCCATGGGATCGAACGCCGGTCTGATCCATCTGGAAGCGCGCGGCATCGCCAAAGAAATCGGCGAACTGTTCTAGCGGGCCGCGGAAAAGAGACCTGCCGTGTGGGGCAGTCCCCGGACTGCGTCGGCGCCGGACCGCGATAGATCCTTCAGCTTATTCTTTGGGCGCCACATCTTTTGGCGCCACATCGCGCAGCTTGATCAGCCACTGGCCGTTCGACCTGACCAGTTCGTCGACTTCGCGTCCAGCGGCAGCCACGCGGGGCGGCGTCTTCTCGCCTGCCGCGACGAAAACCGTCATCCAGTAAGCCTCGAGGCGCGCGTGGTCTTTATCGACGAATTCCAGATAACTGTTGGTGATCACGTGGTACATGGCCGGTCGTTTCTCTCCGGTTTTGGCCTCATTATCCGCAGTGCGCTGCCGGAAACCGTTGATCATTTTCTTGAGCGCCTCGCTCCCCTTCACCGCGTTCGCCCCGGTACCGAACTGTCCGTCGGGCGTAAACACGGCGGCGTAAGCATCTGCGTTCTCCGTATCCAGGGCTCGAACGTATTGCCACATGAGTTTTTCGATCTGCGCGCGATCCTGCGCTTCCGCCGCAACAGCCGGCCAGCCCAGCAGTGCAGCACCCACCAGCGCCAGGACGCCATAAAGGCGTTTGCTAGTCATATCCGATCTCCTTTCGCTCCGGTTCATTTTATTTGATAGTCGTCGCCGGGGGCCTTGACGCGAATACATACACTCATAGACAGTAGGACAGAACATGAGAAATCTCAAGATCCCCGTGGCCGTGTTCTTCGCCCTGATGGCCACCGCGACGGCGGCACTCGCGCAATGGCCCAACTACAGCACGCCGGGCCCCAGGACCACGGACGGCAAAATCGATTTCGCCGGGCCGGCGCCCCGCATGGCGAATGGCAAGCCCGATTTCTCCGGCTTATGGGAACCCGTTCACGCTAAAGGCGGCCGGGACGGGTTGAACGGCACCGCTCCCTTGCCTTTCGCCGTTCCCACCTCACCGGACGATCCGCCAGTGGCGCAGTTCTTCAACATTGGCGCGGGCTTTAAGGACGGCCTGCTCCCGTTAACTCCTTGGGGCACACAGGTGCGGGCCCAAAGAAAAGGGAATGACAACAAGGACAATCCCGACGCGCTGTGCCTGCCGCTCGGCTTGACCCAGCTGCATATGCACCCCCAACCCCGAAAGATCGTCCAAACTGCGCGCGAGATCGTGGTCCTCTATGAGGCGAATGGCAACGTCCGGCAGATTCTCACCGATGGCCGTCCGCTCCCGAACAACGATCCCGAACCTTGGTGGTACGGCTATTCAGTCGGACACTGGGATGGCGACACGCTGGTGGTTGAGACCAGCGGCTTCCGTGACGACGTCTGGCTGGACGTGGAGGGCAGCCCTCTCACCAGCTCCGGCAAGATGACGGAGCGCTGGCGCCGGGTGAAGTACGGTTTGATGCAGATCGACATCACCATTGAGGACCCCAAGGCCTACACCAAGCCGTTCACGGTCCGGGTGAATCATCAACTGATGCCCGACACCGAACTCATGGAGTTCGTTTGCCAGGAGCGAGATGCGGTGCACTACGTTGGGAAACCCGCTGGCAAATAGGCCTGACGCATCGCTTGAGCGCCACGTGCCATTGCGCGCCGGGACGCCCTCTGGGTCCGCCTAATTCACCTCTCTCCTGTACTTGATTGTTCGATTCTCGCTGTCAGTTATTTCGAGCTCGGTTGCGGTCACGTTCACCTTACCCCTGGTGCTCATGCCGTTCATGGACCACTCCAGTTCGTCGTCGTCGCTCAGCTTGTATTTGCCCTGGAGAGTCTGCCCAAAAATCGTAATTTTCGCCATGCCATCCGGGCGGAATTCGGCGGTCATTTTCATCGGTGCGTTTTCCACCTCCCACTTGCCGAGGATCAGGCTGTGGGAAGCGGCGCCGCAGGCGGACAGGAACAGAGCTACCGAGGTTGCCAGGACGATGCTCAACTTCGAATTGATATCGATGTCCATGTCTCAGCAGCAGGGAGCCTTCTCCCACCTTGGAGATCGACTGGCCTGAAGTGGGACTTTAGTTGCAGCGATCCGCTGTCAGGAACCCGAGCTGTCACCGCGAGAGGTTGCCATTATGAAACTTTTTTGTTGCGGCACCCTCTCGCCTTGCGCCATAGTAGAACTGGACGACAATGTAGGGCGCAGCCGAACGAATACCGCAGCAATCGAGGCTTCGCGCGCGCACCGCAGGTCACATTTTATGGGCTCAGGCGACTCTCGATGGCGGACGACTTCCTCTTTCTCACCGAACTGCTGGGCCTCAAGATCTATGACCTGAAGGGCCGCCGCCTCGGCCTGGTCAAAGACGCCGCAATCGTTCCCCTGATCCATCCCTCCCGCGTGGACCGGTTTCTGGTCGGCGGAGGCTGGGCCTGGCTCACCATCCGTCACGATCAAATCCGTTCCATCTCGCTCGACGGCATCTACCTCAAAGACGAGCAGCTCACCCCGTATCATTCCGACGAGTACATGCTGCGGCTGGTTCGCGATTTGCTAGACCAGCAGATCATCGATGGGCAGGGGCGCAAAGTGGTGCGGGTCACCGATGTGACGTTCCGCATCCAGCAGGAATCCGACGGGCAATCCATCAACATTCTCGACATCGACATCGGTCTGCGCAGCGTGTTGCGGCGGCTGGCCCAAGGCGCGGTCCCTCCACGTTGGATTCGCCGCGTGCAGACGCTCATCCCGCCGCGCTCCATCCGTTGGGAGCATTGCAGCATTATCGAAGCAGATCCGCAGCGGCGATTGCGGCTGAACATCAGCAACAAGATTCTGGAACGAATGCATCCGGCGGATCTGGCCGACATCGTCGAAGATCTGAGCCCGGACGATCGCGAAGCGATATTTGAGACCATCGACAGCGAAGTTGCCGCCGACACGCTTTCTGAGATGGAGCCGGATGTGCAAGCCAGCATCCTGGAATCGCTGGAGACTGAGAAGGCCGCCGAAATTGTAGAAGAGATGTCGCCGCACGAAGCCGCGGACGCCCTGGCGGAACTCGAAGAACAAACGTCGGAAGACATTCTCGAAGAGATGGAAGGAGAACCCAAAGCAGAAGTAGAAGAGCTGCTCGAGTATAAGGAAAACTCCGCGGGCGGCCTGATGAACACGGAGTATGTCGCGCTGCCGGAGGACACCACGGTGGCCGGCGCCATGGAAGCCCTGAAGGTTCACGAAGAGGTTCTGGAAAGCTTGAACACGCTGTTCCTGGTGGACGCGAGCGACCAATTGAAAGCAGCCATCCCGCTGGCGAGGTTGTTTACCGCCGCCGGCGCCACGCCGCTGAAGGATCTCGCTCCCGAGACTCTGATTCATGTGGACGTGGAAGAGCGGCAGGACCGCATCACGGAGCTGTTCGACAAATATAATCTGCTGACGCTGCCGGTGATCGATGCCGAGGGCAAGCTGGCGGGCGTGATCACCGCCGACGAAATCATCTCGCTCTTGAGGGATAAGTAATCCCAGTGCTGAAAAAGTTTCGTTATCAGATCGCCATTTTTCTGTCGGTCATCGGCCCTGGCCTGATTACCGCCAACGTGGATAACGATTCGGGCGGCATTTTCACCTATTCGCAGGCCGGCGCGAAGTATGGCTATCTGCCCCTCTGGACCCTGATTCCCATCACGCTGCTCCTGATCGTGACGCAGGAGATGTGCTCGCGCATGGGTGCGGTGACGGGTAAAGGCCTGTCCGATCTGATCCGTGAAGAATTCGGTTTACGGACCACCTTCTTCATGATGATCGCGCTGGTGCTGGTGAACTTCACGAATGTGATCTCGGAGTTTGCCGGCATCGCCAGTTCGCTGGAGCTGTTTCACATCAGCCGCTACATTTCGGTTCCCATCTGCGCGGTAGGGGTCTGGTTGCTGGTCGTGCGCGGCAACTACCGCAGCGTCGAAAAAATCTTTCTGGTCGCGTGTTGCCTGTACGTTACCTACATCATCTCCGCACTCCTGCTCAAACCGGATTGGAAGGAAGCGGCCATCTACAGCGTGAAGCCCATCTTGATGTTCGACACTGACTACATCTCCATGCTCATCGCGATGGTCGGCACGTCCATCGCCCCCTGGATGCAGTTCTACTTGCAATCGGCCATCGTGGAGAAGGGCATCACGGCCAAGGAATACGTGCAATCCCGCGTGGAAGTGATCGTGGGCTGCATTCTGACGGACGTGGTGGCGTTCTTCATCATCGTGTCCTGCGCCACTGCAATTTGGGCGCATGGCCCGAAAGATATCAATGACGCTTCCGAGGCTGCGGTAGCGCTCAAGCCATTCGGACAATACGCCTATCTTCTGTTCAGTGCCGGGCTGTTCAACGCGTCGTTCTTTGCGGCGTGCATCTTGCCGCTGTCGACGGTATTTACCGTTTGCGAGGGATTGGGTTTTGAATCGGGTGTGGACAAGCGCTTTCATGAAGCGCCGGAGTTTTACTGGCTCTACACGCTGTTGGTCGGGATCGGCGCGGCCGTAATTCTGTGGCCAAATTTCCCGCTGATCAAGATGATTCTGGCGTCGCAGGTGCTGAATGGCGTTCTGCTACCGTTCGTGCTCATCTACATGGTGATTCTGATCAACAAGAAGGATCTCATGAAGGAATGGACGAATTCGGCGGCCTACAACGGCATCGCCTGGATCTCGGTAGCCATCATGATTGGCTTGACACTCGCGCTGGCTGCGATCACGGTGAAGCAGATGATGCCACAGGCCAAGGCCATGCCTGGGTCAACTTCAGCGGCGGTCGCCAAGATGCAAAGCGTCCCCAAGGTGCAAAGCGTCCCCAAGATGCAAAGCGTCCCCAAGATGCAAAGCTACGATTCCGAACGTCATGCGTTCAAAACGGACATTCACGAATCCCGCATCGCGCATCTGATCCGCCAGGCCATCGGCATCGGGAAATTTGCGGACTGATTCCGGAAGATAAGTATAAGCGTCCTTCGAGCCCGAAATCATGCCTCCGATGGCCGGCAGGATGGCGCGCGAATAGAAATCGTAAACCGTGGCCAGCAGCGCGTTCGGCGGAGTAGAAAATTCAAGAATCGCGAGCGTGCCGCCGGGTTTCAAAATACGCAGCAGCTCAGCGAGACCGGAGCGATAATTTGTCAAATTACGGAATCCGAAAGCGGTGGTGACCAGGTCGAAGGAAGCGTCGGCCAGGGGAAGCTGGAGCGCGTCCGCTTCAAAAAGCTTGCCATTCGCCGTTTTGCCTTTGGCCACTTGCAACATGGGATGACAGAAGTCGCTGCCGAAAACGGTAGCAGCTTGCGAGCGGGATTCCAGGGCAAACGTCAGGTCGCCGGTTCCGCAGCACATGTCCAGGACTTGGGCTCCCGGAAGGGCCAGGATCTTCGCAACCGATGAAACCGTTCGCGACCGCCACCAGCGATCGATATTCATCGATAGCAGGTGATTCAGCAGGTCGTAGCGCGGCGCGATGCGGCCGAACATGCCGCGCACCCAGGCGGAAGCTTGCTGCTCAGTTTCCGCGCCGGCCGGGGTTGTACCCTGGGCTAGCAAGCGAGCGCTTCCTCGATGGCCGCAGTGACGAATCGCTCCTGGACATCCGCTGTTATTTTCACCGCTCCGATGCGCTCCGGCAGAACGAAATGGATCTTGCCTTTCACCGTCTTCTTGTCGCTCTTCAACCGTGCGGCGATGCGCGCCGCGTCCACGCCTGCCAGCGGCGGCAACGGGCCGTAGGAGTTCACGCAACGCAGAATCTCGCCTTTGTCTTCCGCCGAGAGCACATGTTCCATGGCGCCCAGCAGCGTTGCGGCTTTCATTCCCCACGCCACAGCTTCGCCATGCAGGAATTGTGAATAGCCCGTCTCGGCTTCCAGTGCATGCCCGAAAGTATGGCCAAAATTCAAAATGCGGCGGCGATCCTGCTCCTTCTCATCGCCCGAGACTACTTCGGCTTTGATGCGCACCGAATCGCAGATCATGCGGTCGACAACTTCGGGTGCATGCGACAGCACGCGCTGCGGCTCGCGGCTCATCAGCCAGAATAGATCGGCATCGGCGATCACGCCGTGCTTGACGATCTCGAACAGCCCGGCGCGATACTCACGCTCCGGAAGCGTGTCCAGAACTGCCGGATCGATAATGACTGCCAGAGGTTGATGAAAGCTGCCGATCAGGTTCTTGCCCGACGCCAGGTTGACGCCAGTCTTCCCGCCCACCGCCGCGTCCACCTGCGCGAGCAGTGTGGTGGGAACCTGGATCAGCGGAATGCCGCGCATGAAAATGGCGGCCAGGAAACCTGCGACGTCGGTACAAATGCCGCCGCCCAATGCTACGACGATACTGGCCCGGTCGCCCCCTCGATCCACCATTTGTTCGGCCAGCGTCTCCACTTCGGCCAAGCGCTTGCGCGGCTCTCCGCCAGGGAAAAACAAGACTTCCGGCTGGCCCAGAGAAGCCGCCAGACCCTCGCCGTGCAGCTTCCAGACGTCTTCGGTCGAAACCAGAAAAACCTTGCCGCAACGCTCGGGAATGTAGTCGCGAACCTTCGCCAGGCCGCCGCGCTCAACCAACACTGGATAGCGGCAATGCGGCGTCTGGACGAAATAGGACGGCATAAAACGGTTGTACCACGGTCCCCGCCAGCGTCTTTCCGTCATGCCAATCCGTCATGCCAATCCCGCGCTGGCAGCCACGCATCAGCGGGCAAACTCAGGGGCACACAGGCGCTAACCGGGCGCGGCAGTACTAGAACCAGAACGGTACTCACTGCAGGACGATAACACTCATATCAAGGGAGCCCTCGTAGTATACTTTCTTACTAAACCCAGCGCGACTACACGGGGAAAAGGAAAAAGGTTTGCGACTGAAGCTCTTTTGTCTAACTGTCACTGCATTTGGTGTTCTCCAGCAGGCTTCCGCGTCGTCACTATGCACCACTGGAACTCTTGCCAGCTATGAAGCGCTCGGAGCCGGAGGCTGCCAGATTGGCGGCGACACCATCGGCTCTTTTATGATCATTGGCGGGATCACCGGCGCTACGGCGATCGACCCTGCATTGGTCGAGATTAAGCCCAGTGGTGGGACGGATGACCTCGTTCTGAAATTTGACGTCACCCAAACCGCGAACACAGGTTCTTTGCTGGAGGCGATCTTTACCTACGCCATTTCGGGGCCGGACCCCTTCGTCATGGATATGACCACCCTATCCAACAGCTCTGAAACAGTGGACGGCGATGTCAGCGAGACGCAAAACTATTGTGTCGGAGGGCGGTTCGGACCGGATGGGGTGGACGGTTGTACTGGATCGACATCAGGAACACTGCTCACCCTGGATGGAATTCAGAATATGGATCAGGGCTCATTCGCCGGCGCGACCACGCTCGGTATCACCGATGATTTCGTCCTGGACGGTGGGACGGCGGGATCGGCTAGCGGAGGAACGTTTGTCGATCGGTTCACCGCTACCTCAACCGTTCCCGAACCCAACTGCATTTTCTTGCTGCCAGCGATCGCGCTTGTATCCGCGGGCTTTCGGAAACTGCTTTCCTTGCATCGAAATTCGTAAAAAGAACAGGAGACAACCTCGTGCTTAAGCTGAAGCTATTTGTCTGCACTCTCTTAGTGTCTGTGATGGCATTCCCGCAGGCTGGATTTGCGATCACCGAAGACCACAAGGCCACCATCACCGGCTTTTTCGCGTTTGTCAGCTACGACGATCCCACGAAGGTGACGTTCATTCTCAATGTAGATCCGCTCTTGGAGCCGGGGAACGGGCCAAGGTATTTTCCATTCGATGACAATGTTCTCTACTCCATCCATATCGACAACAACAACGACGCCGTGGGGGACATTGTTTTTCAATTCCAGTTCACGACGACGATTCGAAATCCCTCGGTTCCCGAAGCGTTCCTGGGCGCGGGCGCCGGTGTCAACGCTCCCGCAAATTCTCCGGCGCCGGTAGCTCCCGGAACGCCCATCATCCCGCCGGCGATCACCGCTCTCAATGGAGCCGGTGCAACGGGGCTCGGCCTGCAGCAGGCCTACACGGTAACCATGATCAAGGGCGGCGTGACTACTTCGTTGACGAATTCGTCCGGAGGGTCTTTATTTGCCGTTCCCACCAACGTGGGTCCGCGCACCATGCCGAATTACCCAGCCCTGGCGTATCAAGGCATTTACAACCTCAGTGACGGCATCCGCGTCTTCGCCGGTACCGCGGATGAACCGCTGTTCGCGGACCTGGGCGGCTTCTACGATAGCTTTAATTTTCGAACCGGAGCCGGCGGCGGGGTGCTGTCGGCTGCCGCGGACGCGAACGACAATGTCAACACCGCTGCGGATTTCCTCTCGGGATACAACGTGAACAGCATCGCGATCGAAGTCCCGATCTCGATGCTTACGAGCACTGGCACTGTGGAGCCGGCCACCAACCCGGCGGCTACCATAGGCGCATGGGGAACAACCGCCCGGCCGAGAGCGTTGGTTCTGCGGGCTCCGTTGCCTCCCGTTTACTCCGGCAGTTTCTCTCAGATCCAACGAATGGGTAATCCATTCATCAGCGATTTCCTCATCGGGGATGGGTCGAAGGACTTATGGAACATGAGCGTGCCGGCGAACGACTCCCAGTTTTCCGCTTCCTATTTGGACCCGTTTCTCGCGCGCGAGTTCAATGCGATCTTCGGGATCGCTATTCCCACCCCGCCGCGGACCGATCTTTTGCCTCTCATAACTTACGCTCCGCCCATCGCGGCGCCTGGAACGCCGGCAGGCCCCATAGCCGACATGTTGCGCCTGAACACCGGCGTGCCGCCCACTCCCGAGGACTCCCGCAAAAGGCTGGGCCTGCTCGCGGGAGATGGCGCTGGCTTTCCGAACGGCCGGCGAGTCTCAGACGATGTCGCCGATATATTTTTTCGCGTCGCGGCCGGGATCTTGGCCGCTCCCGCCTTCAACTACCGGATAGGCGACGGCGTCAATACCAACGACGTTCCCTTCCAGGAGACCTTCCCGTATGTTGCCTTTTCGCAGAGCGGCCGCCAACGACGCCACATCGACCCCGGCGAGCCCGGCTGCACTCAAGGTGCGGGCGCGGCGTGTCCGACTAATTAGAACGTCGCGTCCGACATACTGGTACACGGGTTTCAGCCGCGTGTACGCCCGGGACGTGCGGTAAAATAAAAGCTCCACCGCATCGACGGCGCTGTTCCAGGGAATTGAGAAACAATCCAACATGAAAGAAAGAGTACGTTCCACAACCATCCTCTGCGTCCGTAGAGCTGGGAAGGTGGTGATGGCCGGGGATGGCCAGGTGACGCTGGGCTCGGAAGTTTTGAAAGCTTCCGCCAAGAAATTGCGGCGCCTCTACAACGACAAGATCGTAGCCGGATTCGCAGGCTCGACTGCCGACGCCTTTGCTCTGTTTGCGCGCTTTGAAGCGAAGCTGGAGCAGTTCAACGGCAATCTAGCGCGTTCCGTGGTGGAGCTTGCCAAGGAATGGCGCACCGATCGCGTGCTGCGGCATCTGGAAGCCCTGCTGCTGGTGGCCGACACCAACAACACTTACATCGTGAGTGGCAACGGCGACGTGATTGAGCCGGACGGAGAGATCGCGGCCATCGGGTCCGGCGGCCCATTCGCCAAAGCGGCAGCCACCGCGCTCATTGAAAATACTAAACTGGGAGCGAAAGAAATCGCCGAAAAGTCCATGAAGATTGCCGGGCAGATCTGCATCTATACCAATGAGAGCATCAATTTTGAGGAACTAGGCTAATGGTGATTTATTTGCCTGGCCAGGCGCTCGACGAAACCCCGCTGCTGGATGAGCTGACTCCCCGCGAGATTGTTCAGGAACTCGACAAATATGTGATCGGACAGGCAGACGCCAAGCGTGCTGTGGCCATCGCGCTACGCAACCGCATTCGCCGCCAAAAGCTGGAGCCGGAGCTGGCCGATGAGGTGATGCCCAAGAACATCCTCATGATCGGGCCCACCGGCGTAGGCAAGACCGAGATTGCGCGGCGCCTGGCCAAGCTGGCGAATTCGCCGTTTTTGAAAGTGGAGGCCAGTAAGTTCACCGAAGTGGGCTATGTGGGCCGCGACGTGGAAGCCATCATTCGCGATCTGGTGGACATCGCAATCGACATGGTGCGTGAGGAGCGGCTGGAGGAAGTGGCCGAGCGGGCGGAGAAGAACGCCGAAGAGCGTCTGCTGGATCTACTGATGCCGCCGCAACCGGAAGCCTCGGAAAGCGCCGAGCGTACGCGCGAGAAACTGCGGGAAAAGCTGCGGGCGGGCAAGCTGGACGACCGGATGGTCGAGATCGACGTTCGCGAGCGCGGTCCCACGTTTGAGATCAGCACCAACACGGGCCTGGAAGAGATGGACGTAAATTTGAAGGATATTATTCCCGGACTGTTCGGACAGCGAACTCGTAAGCGAAAAATGCGCGTGGCTGAGGCCGCGGAATATCTGGTGCAAGAGGAAGAGCAGAAGCTGATCGACATGGACCAGGTGACGCGCGTCGCGCTGGACCGCGTGGAGCGCAATGGAATCGTCTTTCTTGACGAGATCGACAAGATCGCGGGGCGCGAGGGCGGGCATGGCCCCGACGTCAGCCGCGAAGGCGTGCAGCGCGATATTTTGCCGATCGTGGAAGGCACCACGGTGAACACGCGTCACGGATTTGTGCGCACGGATCACATCCTGTTCGTCGCCGCCGGCGCGTTTCATGTCTCCAAGCCAAGCGATTTAATCCCCGAACTGCAGGGCCGCTTTCCGATTCGCGTGGAGTTGAAATCGCTTTCCGAAGCCGACTTCATTCGCATTTTGAAAGAGCCCAAAGGCGCGCTCGTGAAACAGTACATCGCGCTGCTGGATACCGAAGGCATCAAGCTCACCTTCACCGACGATGCCATCGAGCAAATTGCCGCGTTCGCAGCGAGCGTGAACCAGGCGTCCGAAAATATTGGCGCGCGGCGCTTGCACACCATCATGGAGAAGCTGCTCGAAGAAATCTCGTTCGCCGGACCAGATCTAAAGAAGAAGAACGTACGCATCGACGCCGCGTATGTCCGCAAGCAGCTGGCGGACATCGTGAAGGACCAGGATCTTAGCCGGTACATTTTGTAGCCGATGCGCTTTCTGGCAGACCCCACCTTGTGGCGCACGCACTCTTGCGTGCCGCGTCGCCACTCCTGGCGACGCCAGATGTTTTGTTTAGGGTGTTCGCAAGAGTGCGAACACGGCACGTTGAGAATGTGCGGCACAACGCTTGTGCTAGCCTTCACCATCGTTCTGCAGGGATGCGGCTCCATCGGCCAACCGCTGTATCCGGCGGTGCACATCCCGTCGCAGGTGGGCGACCTGACGGTGGTGGAGCGCGGAGACAATCTCGATTTCAACTTCACCATTGCACCGTTGACCACCGAGGGGCTGCCGCTCAAAAAGATCGGGGAAGTTGAATTGCTCGTCGGTCCCAATCAAAGCAACGGCTTCAACATGGCCGATTGGGTGAAAAGCGCGACGCGGGTGGATGTGCCCACGCCGGCGAATCCAGGGCCCGTATCGGCCATTATCCCGGTGAGCAAGTTTGTCGGCAGCGAAGTGATCGTCGCGGTGCGCGTTACGAATCCCAAGGGCAAGGACGCCGGATGGTCGCCGCCTAAAATTTTCGATGTGAAGGCGCCGCTCGCCGATCCCACGAACTTCCGCGTTGCGGCGGATCCCAAGGGCGTCGCGCTAACCTGGGGGGCCGCGGGCCCAAGCCAATTTAGGGTGCTTCGTAAACTGCTGCCAGCGGGGAAGGAAGACCCGCAGCAAAAGCCCGTCTTGCTTGCCACCGCCACTGAGCCTAACTATATCGACATCAGCGCGGAGTTTGGAAAGACCTATCAATATTCCATCCAAGCTGTTCGCGAGAATATCGAGAGTAACGTAGTGGGTCCGGAAACTTTCACGCCCGCCGATATCTTTCCACCGGCTGTTCCTTTCGGATTGACGGCTTCGGCAGGTCTGGGCACCGTGGACTTGGCGTGGAACCGTAACACCGAAGCTACTTTCAAGTACTATCGCGTTTTGCGCTCGGAAGAAGGCGGCCCGTTTGTCGAGGTGGCGAGCGGATTGGAAGGGCCCGTTTACTCCGATCACACAGCGAAGAGCGGAAAGCACTATCGCTATCAGATCGTGGCAGTGGGCCAGAACGGGCGCTCCAGCGCGCCGGGCGAACCCGTGGAGATTACCGCGCAATGAAAATCGTTCGTTACAGCCTCAATCCGGCCACTCAGCCCTGGGCGACGGATGCAGATCCCGATGTCCAGCGGGGCGACTGGACCGCCCTTCCTCCAGGTGCGAAGCTCCTGCCTCCGTGTTCGCCGACCAAGATCGTATGCTTGGGGCGCAATTATGCCGAGCACGCCAAAGAGATGGGAGTCGACGTGCCCGCCGAACCAACCATCTTCTTGAAGCCTCCGTCCTCACTGATCGCTTCGGGCGACGCGATCGTTTACCCGCGGCTGACAGAGCGCCTGGATTACGAGGGCGAGATCGGCCTGGTAATCGGGCGTCGCGCACGCCACGTCAAGAGCGCGGACGCGGCGGCGTACATTCTGGGTTACACGCCGGTGAACGACGTCACCGCGCGCGATCTGCAAAGGAAAGACGGGCAGTGGACGCGCGGCAAGGGGTTCGATACGTTCTGCCCGGTAGGCCCGTATATCGTTCCAGGCGACGAAGTGAATCCGAACGGCCTGCGCGTACGCACGTTCGTCGACGGCGAACTGAAACAGGACGCTGGGATTCGAGAGATGATCTTCAGCGTGAATGATATAATCGCGTACATTAGCGCTTTTATGACGCTGGAGCCAGGGGATCTGATCGCAACCGGCACGCCGTCCGGCGTTGGTCCGCTCGAACCAGGCTCCCGAGTCCGCGTCGAAATCGAAGGCGTCGGCGTTCTGGAAAATCCCGTCGTGTCGGAAGGGTAAACGTGTTTCAGAGTGTCCGGGCGTTCCCAGTCACCGAAGCGGTTGTGATCGGCGCTGTGTCGCTTTCCGTGATCGCGGCGGGGATTGTCATTGTCCTGCGCATCCGGCGCCAGCCCAAGGATAAGGAAAAACTTCGCCGGCTCGAAGTGAACTCGAACGGACGGCTGGGCGACGCCACCATCACCGATATCACGGACGACGCGATCATCTACGAATATTCCGTGGCGGGTTTGACCTATACGGCTTCTCAAGACATCTCGCAACTACGGGAAATGATTCCGGCCGATTCGCATCGCCTGATTGGGCGGCCAGCGTCGCTGAAGTACTCGTCGCAGAATCCCGCCAACTCCATCCTGTTGTGCGAAGCGTGGTCCGGGCTGCGGCTTGGCCCGGCGAATCAGACGTCGGGTATTGTATCGTAGCGTCGGAACTTTTCATTCATCGCCATTGTCCAAGTTTGCGTGGCGATGCAAATGGGTTCCAGCAAAACGGCGGCGGTGATCAACGTGACGCCGATGATCGATATCCTGCTGGTGCTGCTGATCACGTTCATGCTGCTGCCCAGACCTAGCACGGGATTGCCGTCGGAGGTGCCGGAGCCGGCGCCCGAGAGCCAGTCCCCGGTTCCGAAGCGGCTGGATATCGTGCTGCGTGTAGGCCATGACCGTTCCATCGAAATCGACTCGCATGCGGTGCTCCTGCTGGAACTCGACGCGCGTCTTCGATCGCTGTTCGTCACGCATCCGGACGGCGTCCTGTTCATTGACGGCGCGCCGGATCTCGAATATACCGATGTTGCGTCGGTGATCGATATCGCGCGTGGAGCCGGCTGGAATCGGGTGGGATTGCTGACGGATCGGCCGGGGCCGTGAATGGTATAGTTGGCAACATGAACGGCAAATATTATCGAGAAAATGAATGGTGGGTCAGCCCCTATAACTTCGTTCCGCAAGTAACGTCTACATTCCAACTGCCGGCGCGCGTGAGCATTCACGACGCGACGCTGCGCGATGGCGAGCAGACGCCCGGAGTTGTTTTCAGCATCGCCGACAAGGTGGCGATCGCCGAGAAGCTGGCTGAAATCGGCGTGGATCGCATCGAGGCCGGCATGCCCGCCGTTTCCGAGCAGGATTTCCAGGCCATCAAAGAAATTTCGAAGCTGGGTCTGAAGTCGAAAATCTACACCTTCGCTCGCGCCATGAATGCCGATATCGACAAGGCGCTCGAATGTGGCTGCCACGGCGTAATCATCGAGATCCCGATCGGCTATCCGAAGCTCAAGTATCAATTCAAATGGACCTGGGAAGACGTGTTGAAGAAGAGTATCGGCGTGGTCAACTACGCCAAGGCCCGCGGCATGCACGTGGTCTACTTCCCCTACGACACCACACGCGCCCGCGAGGAAGATCTCACCAATCTTCTCTCTCGCCTGGTGCAAGAGTGTCAGCCGGATTCCGTGGGCGTTGTCGATACCATGGGCTGTATATTGCCCGAAGCCATGAAGTACATGGTGCGGATGGTGAAAAACCTCACCAAGCTCCCCGTGGAAGTTCATACGCACAACGATTTCGGAATGGCGGTGGCGACCGAACTGGCCGGCGTGGAAGCCGGCGCCGAGGTGGTGCATAGCTGCGCTAACGGCCTGGGCGAACGCACCGGTAATGCCGCGCTCGAAGAGCTGATCGTCGCTCTGCACGTGCTTTATGGCTATGAGACGCACTACAACTTGGGCAAGCTGCCCGAGCTGGGCCAGCTGGTCAGCCGCATCAGCCGGTTCGACATCGCGCTGAACAAACCCATTCTGGGCGATCGGAACTTCACGCGCGAGTCTGGCATCGGCGTCGATTTAGTGGTGAAGGAGCCGCTGGCGATGTTCGGAACGCACCCGGCATTGACTGGACGGCGAGGCGAAGTGGTGCTCGGCAAAAAGAGCGGTAAAGCTTCCATCACCTACAACCTCGAACAAATGGGCATCACGGATGCCGACGACGAAGCCGTTTCCGAGATGCTGAAGCGCGTCAAGGACAAAGGCATCGAGAAGCGCGGATTGCTGAGCGCGGAAGAGTTCAAAGAAATCGTCGAAGACGTACTCGTTGCCAAGCGTTAGGGCGAAAGTCACTCTCACCTTCGATAACGGGCCCGAGCCGCAGGTTACACCCGGCGTGCTCGATTGCCTGGCACGCTACAAGTTGCAGGCTACCTTCTTCGTGATGGGGCGCAAAGCGATCACGCCCGAAGGCTCCGCTGTGATGCACAGGACGAAGGTGGAAGGCCACTGGATCGGCAATCACACGTTCTCCCATTCGGCGCCGCTGGGGCCCATGGATCGCGCGGCTGCCCTCGCTGATTTCGAGCAGGCCGAGCAAACATTAGCTTGGCTCCAACAGCCGCACAAGCTGTTTCGTCCGCCGGGATCGGGCAACCTGGGCCAGCACCTGTTGCAGCCGGCAATCGTAGAGCGGCTCCAAGCCGGAGGGTACACCTGTGTGTTATGGAACTCGGTGCCTGGCGATTATCGCGACCCGCATGGCTGGCTGGAGCGCGCCGTGTCCGATTGCCAGTCACGCGATTGGACGCTGCTTGTGTTGCATGATCTGCCCAATGGGGCGATGAAGCATCTGGACGAGTTTCTCGACCGCCTGATACGTAAAGGCTTGGAGTTTACGCAAGAGTTTCCGCCGGAGTGCGTGCCAATCCTGGATGGCAAGGTTGTTTTGCCGCTCGAACCCTATATGAACGGCTGAAAACCACCGGCCGGCGGTGCCGCACGGCCAGCGGTTTTTTCATCCTCGTGCCAATTCAAGCATTTACGCCTGGCAATCCGCGTGCATTTATACGCGGCGTAAGGAGGACAAGAAAATGAAAACGAAAATCTTAGCGGGTTTGCTTCTGGCGGGTAGCACGATGTTCGCCGCTCCGCGTGTTTCTTTTGGAATCGGCATTGGGGTACCTGCCCCGGTGGTGGTTGCACCTCCCATCGTGGCAGCCGTGCCTCCATGCCCTGGTCCGGGCTACGTGTTCGTGAACGGCTTTTGGCAACTGAGCCCCGGCTGGCGCGGAGGCTTCTATCGCGCGCCGGAGCATTTCGATCATTTTGACCGGCACTTTCGCCGCTAGGCTTTCTTTTCGCCGCTAAGTCGGGGGAGCGGCGAGCGCCCGGCCGATACGCGCGCCTGATCCAGCCAATTTGCCCTGGCTGAGGTCTCGGGTCACGTATCGGCCGCGCCCTGGTGGATGCGGTCCCACCCTAGGCGTCAAGCCGAGCTTGGTGTACAATCTTTACACAAGCAATCCACACCGCGCTATCGGGCTCGCCCCGCCGTGGGCCCTCGTCGGACTCGCCTGAATCCTCGACCCGCCCTTCGTTGCGAACAAAGAATCGGGGTGACAGTTGAATTCGAACACAAGTATCTTAGTCCTCTATGACCGAGGGGAAGGGACGCAATGAGCCAAGCTCTGCACCTTCTGCATGTAGAAGATTCGCTCAGCGACGCGGCGTTGATTGAGCATACTCTGACGAAGGCCGGTTACACCGTGCATTGCCAGCGGGTGGTGAATGCGCGCGAGATGCGGGCGGCGTTGACGAAACAGGCCTTCGACTTGATCGTCTCAGACTACCGTCTGCCCCAGTTTGACGCGCCGGCCGCCTTATCCCTTTTGCACGAAAGCGGTCAAGACATTCCCTTCATCGTGGTATCGGGAGCGATGGGTGAAGATCTGGCGGTTGCCATGATGAGATCGGGAGCACAGGATTATTTGCTGAAGGACGACCTGGCGCGTTTGGCTCCCGCGGTGGAGCGTGAGATCCGGGATGTCCGTTCCCGCCGCGGGCGTGAACTCGCGGAGCGGGCGCTGAACGAGAGCGAACAGCGGCTCACGGCCCAGGGAGCTACGCTGGAGCGTCAAACGACGCTGCTGCAGCAGAGCGAAACCATGCTGCGCGAGATTCATCATCGCGTGAAGAACAACATGCAGGTGATGTCGAGCCTGTTGCGGTTGCAATCTCGCAGCGCATCGAATCCGGAAACCAGCAGAATGCTGGAAGAAAACCAGAACCGGATTCAATCCATGGCCTTACTGCATGAGATTCTCTGTCAATCCGAAGATCTCGCCGTGGTGGATTTTTCCAAGTATCTTCGACGCATGGTGGAGTATTTGTTTCGTTCCTACGGAGTGGCCGAGCAGCAGATTCAGCTGCACGCGGAGATGGATTCAGTTGGCCTGGAACTGGATGACGCGCTGCCTTAAGCGCTGCTGATCAGTGAGGTGATCTCGAATTCCCTCAGACACGGCTTTCCCGAAGGCCGCAAAGGCGAGGTCCGCCTTCTCCTGCGGCAACCAGACGCGACCACCGTCTCGTTGGTGCTGTCCGACAATGGCGTGGGGCTGCCGGGCAACCTCGACTGGACGACGTCCAGGTCGCTTGGTCTCCGCCTGGTGCGGGCGTTAGCCGACCAGTTGCGCGCCAGTTTGGACATTCGGTCGCAAGGCGGCACCGAAGTCAAGCTGGTTTTCACCAGCAGGCGTGATGGCAGATCGGGTGAGGCCCTGGGGCGCGCGAGCGGAGCGCGCTGAGCTTCCAGTTAGAATGGTCTGATTGTGCTGACATCCGTAGCGGGCCGTTCTGTCATCGTAACTGGCGCGAGCAAAGGCATCGGAAAGGGAATTGCGCGGGTCTTCGCGAGCAAGGGCGCCAAGGTTTTACTGGCGGCGCGGGATTTCACGCAGACCCAAGCTGCCGCTGCCGAAATTGGTTTCGGGGCCAGCGCGATCGCGGCGGATGTCTCCAATGAGGAAGACTGCGCGAGAATGGCGCGGACGGCGGTGGAACGTCACGGCGGTATCGACATTGTCTGTCCGAACGCCGGCGTGTTTCCGTCCGCCAGGCTCGGAGAGATGGGCGTGGCCGACTGGGATCAGGTGCTCAGTATTAATCTCAAGGGAACCTTTCTTACGGTGAATGCTTGTCTCGCGGCACTCAAGGCGCGGGGCAAGGGACGCGTTATCGTCACTTCGTCGATCACCGGACCGATCACCGGATATCCAGGCTGGAGCCATTATGCGGCCAGCAAGGCCGGCCAACTCGGCTTCGTTCGCACCGCCGCCATCGAGCTGGCGCCGCACAAGATCACCGTCAACGCCGTACTGCCGGGGAATATTATGACGGAGGGTGTGGAGGGGCTCGGAGCGGAGTACATTGCGCGTATGACAGCGGCGATTCCTCAGCGGCGGCTCGGCACTGTGGAAGACATCGCTTACGCCGCTTTATTTCTTGCGAGCGACGAAGCAGGATTCATCACGGGGCAAACGATTGTTGTGGATGGCGGGCAGGTATTGCCCGAATCGCAGGCCGCGCTCGAAGATTTGTAGTCAGCCTCGCGCCGTGCCGAGCAGATCGCTCACCGCGCGATAAGCTTCGTCGATGGCGGCGTCGGTGTAGGAATAGGCCGCGGCATCGGCATTTGCGATGGCCACTCTTCCGAAGGGCTGGCGCGCCACAACGCAGGGCTGCTCGCCGCCATCCAGCCAGAAAGGATCGAACAGCGAATTGTATTCGTAGGCGTAGCCGTGCGGCCAGCGATTGACGGTGATGGCGGCGATGTCGCGCGCGGGATCGAAACCGCCCGTCGAGAGAGCGCGACCCATTTCATCGCGGATGTTGCGCTCGAAGGTTTCGAATGTAGTTCCATACAACTCGACGCGTCCGGCGCGATGCTGGTCACGCGCGGCGAGACCGGGATGACAGGGCGTCTTCATCATGTGGACCACGATGGGCTCGTCGGGCGAGCGGGGACATTTGTAATTGCCCATGCTGACCGGCAGGTCTAGCTGAACGGCCTCAAAGTAGCTGCCAGGCGCGTAAACCGAATTGACGCCCGCTTTTTGAAACGCCTTCCAATTGTTCAGGACCACGTTGGTGTAGACGATGGGCACTTTCGCGGCCGAGGCCATTGCGGCGCGCTGCTTAGGGGAAAGCTCGTCGGTGAGATAGGGAATCATGGAGTGCCAGCACGCCAGGATGCAGCGGCCGCCGCGAACGGATTCGAGCTTGCCGTCCTTGACGTAGGTCACCTCAACTTCCTTTGCGGTGTCGACGTCGCCTAAATGCCGAACGCGCGCTACGGTGCTGTTCAAGCGAATACGAGTGGAGGAGCTGGATTCATCCAGACGCGCGTAGTCGGCGCGAGCCGTTACTACGTCCTCAACTGAATTTCCGGGCACCGCGGCCGGCAGCAACTTCCGCACCAGCAAACGGGCGATGGATGCGTTGCCATCGGGGAAATGAAACCAGTACTTCTCGGCTTCTTCGCTCTGAATCGAGTCATGGCTGATGCCGGGTCCCGGCTCCGTTCCGAGATCCAAACCCTCAAAGCCTGGAAGCCCGAATCCCCACGCGTCCTGCGCCGAAACCGCCTCAATGCCCACTCCGAAGTAGGCGTGCGGCCGGGTTTGGAAATACTTGATCACCGCAGGGTCGGCGCCGGCGATGTCGGTCAGGTACTTGGCGTACGTCATCCGCGCCAGACGGGCTTTTTTCTCGGCCGGAGACAAGCCCGGCATATAATCCTTCTTGCCTTCATAGATGCGCTGAATGTCCTGCTTGGCCGCGGCGGACATGGGCGCCTGCTGGTGGAAGACGTCCCAATGGGTTTCCGATGTTCCGGGGTCGCCAAAATCGGCATCCTTCTCCGGCTTGGGATCGGGCAACAGCAGGTCCGCGCCAAAGGTCTCCTTGTCGAAGAAAACGCCGGGGCCCATACCGAGCGATGGGTAGAGCTTACGGTCTCTTACTCGCGCGTCGGCAGTTACGTCGATTCCCAAATCGCTAATGACGCTTTTCGCGATGGGGCTATAGGGGCTCGGGCTCTCGATGGCATACGTGCCGCCGTAGCCCAGCAACTTGCGGCCGTTGATGTCGAACTCATTGCGTTTGGCGTGACCGCCGAAATCGTCCAAGACATCCAGGATCAAAATGCGCGCGTTATCGCCAACTATTTTTCGGTAGAAATAGGCAGCACTCAAGCCGCTGATGCCTCCGCCGACGATCACCAGGTCGTAGTGTTCGCCGGTATCGGACGGCTTGCCGGCGTGGTTCCAGAAGGCATGATCGCGCAGAGCGTGAGCGGTGGTGAACGAACCGGGAGGCAGGCCTCGCATACCGGTGAGTGCGGGCGGATACGGCGCCGGCGCAGATTGCGCCTCAGCGGATTTCATTCCCAGCAATGGCGCGCCAATCGCGACGGCCACGCCATTCAAGAAGTCCCGCCGCTTGATGGGACGGTCCATTCCAAGATTGCGATCTCGGGAATTCATAGGTTGGGTCGCCTCATATCACCTGCATATCAGCTTGATATCAATCGGCCGTCTCATTGGGCAGCACGCCCAAGTTGACCGGGATTTCGCGTGCTACAGACGGCGCTCGCGCGCTCCAAACGGTGGACCAGGTAAAGCCCGTCAGGAGCAGAGCCACGTAGAGGTAGGGAAGGTACGAGTATGGCGCATCGGGAACCGGATAAAGGTTGCCGAGCAGAGCGGCGCACATCGCCAGAATCGCCAGCACCGAAATCCCGACGGCCTGCGGTGTCAAGAGGCCAAGTGAGCGCAAGTACATTGGCGCGGCGGCGCAGACCAGGATGTATACGGTGACGAAGCCGAAGGTGGAAACGGCTCCGATAAGGCCGTAGATTTCGAACAGATTCGTCCCGCGCGCGGTCATAATCGCGGCCGGCAGAAGAGCGGCGAGGGAAGTCCACAGCACGGCGCGGTGCGGCGTTTGATTCTCCGCATGGGCCTGGCCCAACAAGGAGTGCAGCGCGCCATGCCGGCTCATCAGAAAAAGCACCCGGGCAGCCGCCGTAATGCACGCCAGAAAACACGCGAAGAATGTCACCACCGCGGCCAGATCGGTGAGCAGGCCGACCAGCGGCGGAAGCCCAACCTGCCGCGCCAGTACATGCAAAGGCGCGACGCTTTGGCCCAGGCCTTGCGGTTGGCCGCGAAATGCCATTACTTCGGTGTATGCGCACAAGAAAAAGAATACGCCGGCCAGGATGGGGCTCCACTTCACGGCCCGCGGGATGTTGATCAATGGGTCTCTGGCTTCTGAACCGAGCGAGGTCGCGCTTTCAAATCCGACTGAACTAAAAATGGCGAGCACCAGCCCCAGCCGAAGTTTTTCCGGTGTGACGCCTCGCAAGGTGAGCTGCGCCATATCGAGACGCCATCCATGCTTGAGGACGACCGCGATCGCGATGCACGAAATCAGGCCCACCGACGCGGCCTGCAGCCACAGCATGAGGCGGGTCGAAATTTGTATATCGCGATAGGCTAGATAGCACGAGACTGCCGCCACCAGCACGGTAAACAGCAGCGGAAAGGCCGGCAATCCGAAGCCGTCACGCAGGATCACGTCCGCGTAATTCGCGACGCCAGCGGTAACCGAAGACGCCGTTCCGATGTACGCGATTAAGAGCGCCCAACCGGCCAAAACGCCCCAGCGGGGATGCATGTGGTCGGTGATGTAGGTATATAGAGAGCCAGGCGACGAAGACCTTCGGGCGAATTGGTTGATGTTTAAGCCCACCAGCAAGACCGCAAGGGTAGAGATCAGAAACGCTATGGCGGCGCCGTCTCCAGCCAGTCCGAAAACCAGCGGGATGGTCATCACGGGCGCGCCGGTAGGGGCGATGACGGCGACGGATTGAGCCAAGGTCTGGACGCCCGAGAGCGCGCCGGACTTGAGCCCGTATGCTGGAGATGTCGGAACTTCTGGCGCGGACGGGGCGGCAGTGTTTACCAACCTTGCCGAACTATTGCCAAGTTCCATCCACTTATACTAGCATCAGACTTATCCCGTGTTAGCTGGGTTGCTACGCGCATCCGAGCACGCAAAGAAAGGCGGCCACATGGCCATACCAACCGATATTCAGCAAGAGATTCCGGAGCAAGAAGCGGCTCCGCAAGCGCGGCATCCACTCGATCCTCTGAACGCCGCCGAGCTCGAACAGACGGTACGAATCCTGGGGCGGGAAAGGTATTTGGGCGACGGCGTCCGGATCGCTTCCCTCAACTTGATTGAACCCGCCAAGAGCCTGGTGGAGAAGCACAGGCCGGGAGCTCCGTTTGAACGCAAGGCGCTGGCTGTTTTGCTGGATCGCAGCAAGCGTGCGTCGTACGAAGCGGTGGTGGACCTTGCCGGCCGGTCCGTTGCGTCGGTGACCGAGCTTCCGAGCGACGTGCAGCCGTCTATCATGCTGGACGAATTCAGCGAGGTGGAGGCGATGGTCCATCGCTCGCCGCTTTTCCAGGAAGCTCTGAAGAAGCGCGGTGTTACGGATGGCGATCTGGTGATGGTGGAACCCTGGTCCGCCGGAATGTACGGCAACGAATTGGCGGAAGACCAAGGCCTGCGCAGAATGCGGGCGCTGTGCTTCGTCCGGAGCGAGCCGAAAGACAACGGCTACGCGCGGCCCATCGACAGCATGGTGATCGTGGTGGACCTCTACAAAATGGAAGTGGTGCGCATTGAGGAATACCCCATAGCGCCGCTTCCGCCCGAGCCGGGAAATTGGGCGCGCGAATACATTCCGAACGTCCGCCAGGATCTGAAGCCCGTGGATATCGTGCAGCCGGAAGGCGCCAGCTTCACCGTGGACGGCAATCAGGTGGAGTGGCAGAAATGGAAATTCCGCGTGGGCTTCACCTCGCGCGAAGGTTTGGTGCTGCACACCATCGGCTACAACGACGACGGCGTGGAGCGGCCGATTTTGTATCGCGCGTCGATCTGCGAGATGGTGGTTCCGTACGGCGATCCGGGTGAGCAGTATTATCGCAAGAACGCGTTTGACATCGGCGAATACGGGCTGGGGATGCTGGCCAACTCGCTCGCGCTCGGGTGCGACTGTTTAGGCGAAATCTATTACTTCGATTTTCCCCTGGTGGACAGCCACGGCAACGTCACGGCTCTGAAGAATGCAGTGTGCCTGCATGAGGAAGATTTCGGCATTCTGTGGAAGCACACGGATTGGCGAACCGGGCAATCGGAGGTGCGCAGATCGCGCCGGCTGTCGGTTTCCTTTATCGCCACGGTCGGGAACTACGAGTATGGATTCTATTGGTATTTCTATCAGGACGGATCCATTCAGTGCGAGATTAAGCTGACCGGGATCATGAATACCACCGCGCTCGCTCCCGGCGAAACGTCGAAGTATGGCATGGAGATCGCCCCGCGGTTGAATGCGCCATTTCATCAGCACATTTTTGCGGCGCGGCTGGTGCCGAGCGTGGACGGTCCGAACAATTCGGTGGTGGAAGTGAACACTATGGGTGTGCCCACCGGTGAGAGCAATCCGCATGGCAACGCTTTCGTCGCCGAAGAAACGCTATTCACCACCGAGCAACAGGCGCAGCGCAGGGTAAACTCGGCGAGCGCGCGTTTCTGGCGCGTGGTGAATCCGGGCAAGAAGAACCGGCTGGGGCGGGCGGTGGGATATCGCCTGGTTCCCGGCGAGAATTGTCCGCCGTTCGCGCAACCGGATGCTCCCATCATGCGGCGCGCCGGGTTCACGGCGAATAGCGTCTGGGTGACGCCCTACCATCCGCAGGAGCGCTATGCGGCCGGCGAATATCCGAATCAGCATCCGACCGGCGATGGATTGCCCAACTGGACGAAGGCCAATCGGAAGGTGGACGACACCGAGATCTCACTGTGGTATGTGTTCGGCCATAATCACGTGCCGCGGCCGGAAGATTGGCCGGTGATGCCGGTGGCGATGCTGGGATTCCAATTCCGTCCGGATGGGTTTTTCGAACGCAGTCCGGCGATGGACGTGCCACCGCCGCCGGTGAAAGATCACTGCTGTCATTAGAGGAGCGAGTCGCACATCTTAAGTGCCACGGCCTGGGCTAACCGCTCGTCCAGTTCGCGTAGACTATTGTTTAGGATGGGGCTTCTTCGAGGCGTCCAGCGTCGTGTCCTTACGACCTGCTTCCTTGCTCTGCTTGTGCCGATCCAGCTTGGGGCACGCATCGAGCAGCCGGTGGGTACCGTTGATCTGACCGGTTTCATTGCGAGGAGTCCCGCGATCTTTCGAGGCGTCGTTCGCGAGGTCTCTATTGTGCCAAGGAGCAACCTCCCGCTAACGGCTGTTGCGCAACTCGAGGTCGAGCGGTGGTACCGCGGCGGCGGCGCCATGGATGCAACCGTGCATTATCAAGCCGGCTTTCGTATCCCTGGACATGGCTGCATAGATCTAATACCCGGAACTCGCTGGCTCATCTTTGCGACCGAGCGCAACGGACACCTGGAGTTTGTCGATGACTGTCACGGAGCCGTGTCAGTTTCGCCCTTGATGGCAGCTCCTTTGCAGCTTCCCGACCTGCTTGCTCAGATGGAGGCTGATTTCACGGCCGGCCTCAGTGATTCTGACCACGCTGGCCGGCTAGTCAGCATTCAGAGATTGGGAGGTCTCAAATCGCCCTCGTCACGCCCAGCTCTTCACGCCGTGATCGAGCACGGGGACTCAGCAGAGAGACAATGGGCCGTATACGCTGCGTTGCGTTCCGGCGATACTACAGTTCTTTCTGCCGTCCTGGATCAATTTACCCTAGAGGACACCGAGGTGCCTTCCTTTTACCTGGCCTGGGAGTTGGCGAACCTGCGAGACAGCGCTGCGGTTCCGGGGCTTGTTGAATTAACGAGCAGCCCGAATTCGAACGCTCGAAAATACTCTCTCTCCGCCATCGAGAAGCTCCAAGCCTCAGAGGCATTGCCTGCCATCGCTGCCCGGCTTGCCGATCGCGATGACGGAGTTCGGCTCTACGCACTCAATGCGATGACAGCGCTGACGCATGATCCAGCTTGTGCGCTGCCATCGGAGCCACGATGGACGCAGGATATGATCGAGCCGAAAGTCAGGGCGTGCCAGGCTTGGTGGGACGGTATTGGCAAACAGCGGTCGCCGCCCAAGCAGTAGCTGAAAATCTTGGCTTAGGGGGCAACTTCTGGCTTATAGAGGCTACGCGATGGCCGGTTTGCGGCGCGTGGACGGTGTGGCTTGCTCGAACGCGCGAGCCAGTTGGAGCACGCTCCACTCGTCGCGATGGCGGCCGACGATCTGCAATCCAACCGGCAGGCCTTCCGGCGTGAAGCCGCAGGGCATCGAGATGGAGGGGTTTTCGAGCGCCGAAATCAGCATGCAGCTTGTCATCCACTGGATGTACGTGGACATCTTCACGCCCGCCACCTCGGTGGGATAAGGCTGGGTCACGTTGAAGGGCGGCAGCTGCGTGGTGGGCGTGATGAAGTATTCGTACTTGTCCTGGAACAGCCGCATGTTGTCCCAGGCCTTGCTGCGTAAGCCATAGGCGCGCCCGATGTCGGCGGCGCTGAGTTTGGAACCGCGCGCTGCCTCCCATTGGATGGTGTCCTTCACCAGATCGGGGTGGAGGCGGATGTTCTCGGCCTGCGAGTCGGCGTAGCCCCAGGCGCGCAGCGTATCGTAGGCTTCGAGCGCGCCGGTCCAATCCGGCTCGGATTCTTCGACGATGCAGCCCAGACTCTCGAAAATCTTGCGCTGCGCATTCACCGCGGTCAAGACACGCGGGTCGAAAGGAATGCCGCCCATGTCCTTGAACCAGGCGACGCGGACACCCTTGAAGTTGCGTTCCAGATTGCCGGTGAAGCGCGAGCCGGGTTCGGTGATCGAGATTGGGCAGCGCGGGTCGGGTCCCGCCATCACACTGAGCAGCAGAGCGACGTCGGGGACGTTGCGCGCCATGGGACCGGAAACAGCGATGGTGGACCACGCGTCGCCAACCGCGCCGTGCGCCACCCGGCCTGGAGCGGTGCGGAATCCTACGACACCGCAAAAGGCGGCAGGATTGCGCAGGGAACCGCCGCTATCGCTGCCATCCGCAATCGGAATCATGCCGGATGCCAGGCTGACGGCCGCGCCGCCGCTGCTGCCTCCGCAGGTCTTGGTGAGATCGAACGGGTTTTTCGTCGCACCGAATACTTCGTTGAAAGTCTGCGACCCAGCGCCGAATTCCGGTGCATTGGTTTTGCCGACGCAGATGGCGCCCGCCTTTTTGATGCGCTCCACCAGAATCGCATCGTGCTTGGGCACGTAGTCCTTGAAGATGCGCGATCCGAAGGTGGTGCGGATGCCAGCGGTTTCCACTAGGTCTTTGTGCGCGATGGGCAGCCCGTGCAACGGTCCCAGCGCCGCACCGCGAGCTTGCGCTTCGTCGGCCTTGCGGGCATTCTCGATGGCCTGTTCCGCCACCAGCGTGACAATGGCGTTCACTTGCGGGTTGACACGCTCGATTTGCTTCAAATGAGCGTCCAGCGTTTCGCGCGCGCTGAGTTTCTTGCGGCGGATCAGGTCCGCCATTTCAGTTGCGGTGAGGAAACAGATATCCGGAGTGGAAGCGCCGAGCAAGTGCTTGGCTGCGGCCGCGGCTCCCAATATTTGCGCGACGTGGCGACGGGTAACCAATGGGTCGGGCGGAGAATCGGACATGATGAGAGTTTAGCTTCCCCACAAATATGTTGCAATGAGCAGGTATGTATGTGCCCAAGGTGTTCGGGGTGGAAGATTTGGCGCGGCTCCAGGACTTCATGGAGGAGTTCAATTTCGCGACGGTTGTCACCGAGCGCGGCGGTGAACTCACTGCGTCTCACATACCATTTCTGCTGGATCGACGCGCGGAGCCCTACGGAGTTCTGCGGGCGCACCTCGCCATCCGGAACCCGCAGCTAAAGGACTTTGAGGAGGGTTCTCAAGCGCTGGTGATTTTTCAGGGTCCGCATACCTACATTTCGCCGTCCTGGTACGTGCAGCCGGAGAACGTGCCGACGTGGAACTACACGGTGGTGCATGCTTACGGTGTTCCGAAGATCGGCGACCAGGCGTCCATGCTCGCGCTGCTGAAGGATCTGGTGGGCAAGCACGAGAAGCCGTTGAATCCGCCCTGGGATTTCGATCCAAACGCCGCGTGGATTCAGAAGCTGCTTCCCGAGATCGCGGCTTTCGAGATCAAGATCGAAAAGCTGCAGGGAAAGTTCAAGCTGAATCAGAACCGCAGGCCGGCCGATCGCGCAGGCGTAATTGAGATGCTCTCGGCAAGTGAAGATCCCGCGCAGCGCGCAGTTGCCAGCATGATGACTCAGCGCAGGCCGAACGATTTATCGTAACCTTGTTGAAGGTTATGAAACGATTGCTTCGGCTTCTCAGGCGTTCGCGCAAGACGGAGCGCGCCGCACACTTCGCGCTTCTGGCATTGTTCGCGACTTCGGCGAGCGCGGGTACGCTTTATCTTCCGGCCTATCCGGCCTCTGTTCTGGTCTTCGATGAAGCCAAGGGCCAGGTGGTGGACCGCATCCAACTTGAAACCGGCACGCCCATGTCGATGCGTTTGTCGCCCGATCACAAAAAGATTTATGTCACCACCATCGATCACAACGGCATCGAGGTGATTGACGTAGCCACGCGAAAAGTAATCAATCATTTCGAATTGAATACGCCCACCAAGCAGTATCGTTTTCGCGGCGGCGCGGTGGATCCGGACGGCAAGCTTTTCTACACCGTGACGCGGGAGATCGACAAGCTTCCCGAACACTTTGACGTACAGAGGGCGAAATACACGGTGATCGATCTGGAGCAGCACAAGATCGTCAAGACCGCGGATATGTCGGTGGAAGACGAACGGACCAACCGGCTGTCCTATGAAGTTTCACCCGATGGGAAGTATCTGTACCAGTTCGGACCCAAGATCAAGATTTTGCAATCGGCGGATTTCAAGGTTGTGGAGGAATTGGATCTGGCGCAGCCCGAATTCGGCGTGATGGAGAATATACACCTGGGAAGCGATCTCGATCTGATCAGCCAGCCGGGCATGCACACGTCGGTCTTCAATTCAGCCGATCCGATTGTTCACAACCGGGTGTTTGGTCTGGCGCGTATGGACCTGGAGACGCGGCACGTGGATTATAGTCCGATTGGCCCAGCCCCGGCCGGCATGGCTGGTCTGCAAGTGACTCCGGACAAAAAGACGGCATACACGGTGGTCGCCAATGGGGCCAACGGAAACAAGCGTTGCGAGTTCTGGAAACTCGATTTGACCAGCGACCGTCTGACGCAGAAAGAGGAAGTGCCGTGCCGGACGCGCTTCAGCTTCGGGATGTCGAGCGACGGCCAGAAGCTGTACATCTATGGCGCTGGTTTTGAGATTGAGGTTTACGACACCGCCACGCTCAAACTGGAGAAGACTTGGAATCTCCAGAATGACGTCACCTACGCGGGAATCGCCGTGCTGCCGTAGGCGGCATAAGATCGCAATCGGCATGAAGATCGCGATTATCGATAGCGGCATTCATACGGGACATCCGCACGTTGGGAAAATTGCCGGTGCGGTGGAAATTACGCTGACGGCAGAGGGTAAGGATGCGATCGACCGGCTTGGGCATGGCACGGCAGTGGCCGGCGCGATCCGGGAGAAAGCGCCGGATGCTGAACTATACGCAGTCAAAGTATTTGATCGGAGGCTGAGCGCGAACATCGGCGTGATTCTTCGCGCTTTGCAATGGTGCCGGGAGCACGGCATGGACGTGGTGAATCTCAGTTTGGGAACGGAGAACCAAGGCCACCGGCAGGCGTTTGTGGAGGCCATTGGCGACCTGCTGGTGGTGAGCGCGGCCAGCGCGTTGCCTGGCAGTTTACCCGGCGTCATCGGTGTAGGGCCCGATCCCGATTGCCCGCGCGACTCTTTCCGCTATGATGACGGGATGTTCTATGCGTCTCCTTATCCGCGGCCGATTCCAGGCGTTTCGGTGGATCGTAACCTGCACGGTGTGAGCTTCGCCGTTGCGAACATGACGGGCCTGGTGGCGCGCGCACTGCGAAATAGTTCGCGATCTCAAATTTATGAGACGCTGAGGGGCGCTGCGTGAAATCCTTTTCGGCTGTCATATTGAATATTTGGGGACTCTCAATTTTCATCATGCCGCTCGCATACGGACAAGTGCTTGGCCGCAATTACGGCCGCTCCATCGTCATTAGCCAGCAAGGAATCGCGGCCACCAGCCAGGTGCTGGCGTCTCAGGCCGGAGCGCAGATCCTGGCTCGCGGCGGATCGGCCGTGGATGCTGCCATCGCGGCGAACGCCGTTTTGGGGGTTACGGAACCCATGATGACAGGCATGGGAGGCGACCTCTTCGTCATCTATTGGGACGCGAAGACCGGGAACTTGACCGGCTTGAACGCCTCGGGTCCAGCACCCAAGGCCTTATCTCCGGCGTTTCTCGCACAGCATGATATCAAGACCATGCCAGGGGACGGCATTCATGCGGTCACCGTTCCAGGCGCGGTGCAGGGTTGGTATCAGATGCACCAACGCTTCGGGAAACTTCCCTGGAAAGATCTGTTCCAGGATGCGATTGCGTTCGCCGACCGGGGATTTCCGGTTTACGAAGGCGCACGCGAAGTCTGGAACGATCCCGCTATTGTTCGCCGGCAGGAAGCGAACGCAGAATCGAAGCGGGTTTTTCTCCCAGCGGGAAAGCCGCCTCATACCGGGCAGCTATTCAAGAATCCCGACATGGCGAAGGCCTTGCGCCTGATCGCCGAGCAGGGGCCGGATGCGTTCTACAAGGGCGAAATTGCGGCCGCCATTTTGAAGACTTCCGAACATTTGGGCGGCACCATGACGGCGCAAGATCTGGCTTCCTATTCGCCTGAGTGGGTAACACCGCTCTCCATCGACTACCGGGGCTGGCGCGTCTATGAGCTTCCGCCCAATGGCCAGGGCATGGCGGCGCTCGAGATGCTCAATATCATGGAGCTAACACCTGCGTCGCCGCTGGGCGCGTTCGGCGCGCCGGAGATGCACAAACGCATCGAAGCCATGAAGCTGGCTTATTCGGATGTACACGCTTACGTCGCCGATCCTCGCACTTATGATACGCCCGTGGCACAGCTTCTTTCCAAGGAATATGCGCGAAAACGAGCGGGTGAAATCGATGCTAACCGCGCGAATTGTGAGGTAAAGGCAGGGGATCCGGTAGGCAGTAATACGACATATTTGACGATTGTCGACAAAGACGGCAATATCGCCAGTTGGATTCAGAGCCTTTATTCTTCCTTCGGCTCGCGGGTCACGGTGGAGGGGATGGGCTTTGCCCTGCAAAATCGGGGCGCGAGCTTCAATCTCGATCCGAAGCATCCGAATGTCCTGGCGGGCGGAAAGCGGCCATTTCACACCATTATTCCGGCATTCATGGAGAAGGGCGATGAACACATTGGATTCGGAATCATGGGAGGCGCAGTGCAACCCATGGCCCACGCGCAGTTTGTTTCCAATTATGTGGACTATGGGATGAGCCTGCAGGAAGCCTTGGAAGCTCCGAGGTTCTTCAAGAACAACGCCCCGGGCTGCGACGTCTACATTGAGTCGCGCGTGCCCCAGCCGACGCTGCAGCAATTGTCCGAGCGCGGCCACGAGGTCCGCATCGGACGCGAATACGTGGAGACCATGGGACGCGGTCAAGCGATTCTGCACAATTCGAAAACCGGGGTGAACTATGCGGCATCCGATCCCCGCGCGGATGGAGCCGCGATCCCGGAGCCGCTGCGATAAAGGGTCGCCTCTGCGATAAAGGGTCGCCTCTCCGATAAAGCCGATCAAAAACAAGCCACTCAGAATGGAGCAGCCACCGGAAGAGCTTCGGCGCTCGGACGCAGCCGCGAGTAGTAGAGGAAAAGTCCGCTCGCAAGAGCCAGAATGAATCCCAGGGTCAGGAACATTTTCAGTTCAAATGATCCGATGGATGAAATCTGGCGAGAAGGCACGAACGCCATGCAAAATCCCAGCGTCGCCATGGCCAGGCCCGATACGGAGGCCAGTTGCAACACCGGGCGCGGAAAGTAGCGCGGCTCCGACGATTTGGAGAACGCGCGTTTCAGAAGCGAGAGGAAAAGATAGATGTAGGAGATCATCTGGAGCGCGACCGCCAGATCCAGCAGGGTCAGAAAAGCTTCCTGGACGGATGCGCCGACGAAACTCATGGCGATGATCGACGTTGCGAGGAATCCGAACATGATCAACGCGACGTGCGGAGAATGATGGCGGGGATGGACCTTGCCGAGCGCCTTGGGGAGGTAGCGATCCAATCCGCAAACGAACAGAATGCGCGCTGAGCCGCTCACCCAAGCCGATGTGGACCCGGCGATGGAAGCGGCCATTAACAGCGCGAGCGGCAGCAGAATCCAGCCGATGCCGAAGGACGCGCTCATTGCGTCCACAGCTTGCAGCAGGCCTTGCACCACGGCCATTTGCGATTGCGGCACCGCCGTCAATAGCGCGAGGACGCATCCCACATACATCAACGCGCATAATGAGCCGCCCAGAGCGACGCTGCGCGGGATGGTGCGCCGCGGATCGCGAACTTCATCGCCCATGATGGGCCCGAGCTCCATTCCGACCAGCGCCAGACTGATCACACCGAACGAAGAGAACGGCAACGAGCCAAAGCTGCCGGACGTGAGCTCTTTCCAGTGCATCAGCCCGCGATGCTCCACTACCACGATGGCGCCCATGATCATGAGCGCGCCACCGATGACCAGGGCGCCGATGCCGCCGATGTTATTTACCCATTTACCTACGCCGAGCCCGCGAACATTTGCGAAGACCGTGATCCAGAGGAGCGAAACGGGCAGCAGGAAAAAGAATGCGCGGCTGTCGTTAATTTTCGCGGCGGCGTTTCCGCCCACAATGTAAGTCATCACGCCGGCCACGGCAAAGAGCAACGACGGCACGAAAAACATGTTCGTCATCCAGTAGCACCAGCCGCAGATGAAACCGTGGAAATCGCCGAAGCTTTCTTTGGTCCAAAGGTAGAGGCCGCCTTCGCCGGGCAGATGTTCCGCCAGTTCGATGACGCCGATTCCCTGCGGGACAAAAAAGAGCAGGACCGCGGCGGCCATCAGCCAGATCACCCGGACGCCACCGGCGGCGATGACCGGCACAACGTTCAGATTGACGACGGCGACCAGATAGAGCCAGGTGAGGTCGCTGACGCCGAGAGCGCGCACCAGGGCGTTGCTGGCGGGGGCAGGGGCAGCGGAGGAAGAGGTTGCCATTTTGCCGTTGTTTTAAAGCGCCCGCGACCGCGCGACATGGATGGAGGACGCAACTTTGTCCAACTATCGCAAGCTTGCTATGAGGTTCAGGATAGCACTTCGCGGGACCACGCCGGAATCATTGGTAATTCGCTACTTGCACTTGACTGCTATACTCAGTAAGCAAAACATGAGCGCGCCCAACGGGGGCCCCTCGGGGAAAGCCTTGTCCAAAGCTTCTAACAACTCTCATTCCCCAAATACAGAACGCAAGAAGAAGGCGCATGCGGCGAGGAAAATGGGCGAAGCGCTGAAGGTTGGCGCGGTGGCCGAGCGTTTGGGGGTATCGGCCTCCATGGTGCGGTCGTGGGAGAAGCTGGGGCTTGCCAAACCTGCCCGCAGCCAAAGTAAATACCGGCTGTATACCAACGACGACCTGCGGGTTTTACGGCGCGCGATTTATTTGCGGCGAGTGCAAGGACTAAACGCGCCTGCCATTCTGCATCAACTGAAGCAGGAAGGGCTGCTCAACCATCGCGCGGCCGGCCCGGCGGAAGAACAGTCGTCCATCGGTCCGCGCTTCCGCAAGCTGCGCTTACAGCGTGGAGAATCGCTGGCTACGGTGGCGAACGCGGTGGGAGTGTCCATCGGTTTCCTGAGCAACCTGGAGCGCTCGCAGAGCGGCGCTTCCATCGGCATCATGCGCAAGCTGGCGCAGTATTTCGGACTCAATATACTGGACCTGTTTAATCCCATCGACGGCACCGGACCCCTGGTAAGGCCGCAGGATCGCAAGAGCCTGGAAGGCGGGCCCGGCGTTCACATGGAATTGCTGGCATCCGGGAAGATCACCATGGAGCCGCACCTGTTTCGCCTGGCTCCGGGCGCGGGCAGCGGCGATTCCTATTCGCACGAGGGTGAGGAATTTCTCTATCTGGTGCGCGGACGGCTGGACATCGAACTGGCCGGCCAGGAATTCCAGCTGCGAGCCGGCGACAGCTTTTATTTCTCGAGCAAGACGCAGCATCGCTGGTCTAACCCTGGGAAGACTGAAACGCTGATCCTCTGGATCAACACTCCACCGACATTCTGAGCTCGACTGGTTTATTTCGCCAGTGCGGGAACCAGCGAACTTTCCAGCACCAGGCCGCGCTCGCGAACCATGGCGAAGGTGTCGTCGAGCGCCAGTGAGAAGCGCTCCAGCATGAGATCGATTTCCGCTTCGTTGATGATGAGCGGAGGGCAGAACGCGATGGAATCTCCCAGGGCGCGCAAAATCAGGCCGTGATGCTGGGCGCGCTTGTAAAGGAATGGACCCACGGCCGCGGCGGGATCGAAGGGCGCCTTGGTGGATTTGTCGGCCACCAGTTCCACAGCGCCGATCAGCCCGATGCCCCGCACTTCGCCAACCAGCGGATGGTCCGCGAAACGGCGCAGCCCGGCTTGCATGCGCGGCGCCATTTGACGTACGTGATCGAGAATGTTGTCCTGTTCGTAGATCTTCAACGTCTCCAATGCAACCGCAGAGCTTACCGGATGGCCGCTGTAGGTGAAGCCGTGGCTGAATACGCCGATCTTTTCGGACTGCTTGACCAGCGCAGCGTAAATGGCTTCGGAAAGCATGACGGCGCCGATGGGCAGGTAAGCGGAAGAAAGCGACTTGGCGCAGCTAATCATGTCGGGTTTTAATCCGTAAGTGGTGCTGCCCCACATTTCGCCGGTGCGGCCGAATCCGCAGATTACTTCGTCGGCGATCAGCAGAACATCGTATTTCCTTAAAACAGTCTGGATTTTCTCCCAATACGTAGCAGGCGGCAGGAGCACGCCGCCGGCGCCCATGACGGGTTCGGCAATCATGGCCGCCACCGTATCGGCGCCTTCGCTCAAAATGCGCTGTTCCAGGGAATCGGCCATGCGGCTGGCGAAGGCCTCTTCGGTTTCGCCGGGCTGTCCGAAGCGATAGAAATGCGGACACTCGACGTGCAAAATGTTGGCAATCGGGAGATCGAAATCGCGATGATTGTTCACCAGGCCGGTAAGGCTGGCGCTGGCCACGGTTACGCCGTGGTAACCCTTGGTGCGGCTGATAATCTTCTTCTTGCGCGGACGTCCGAGCGCGTTGTTGTAATACCAGACCAGCTTGACTACGGTGTCGTTGGCTTCCGACCCCGAATTCACAAAAAACACTTTCGACATCGGAACCGGCGCGACGCTCAGCAGCTTTTCAGCCAGTTCAATACCTATATCGGTGGCTTTATGAGCGAACGTGTGGTAAAAAGGCAGCTTTAGCATTTGCTGATACGCAGCTTCGGCTAAACGCCGCTCTGAAAATCCCAGGCTGGCGCACCACAGCCCGGCGAGCCCTTCCAGATACTTCTTCCCGTTTTCGTCGACGACAAAAACTCCGTCGCCCCCGGTGATTACGAGCGGCCCTTCGGTCTCGTGCACCTTCAGGTTGGTGTAGGGGTGAATGGTGGATCGAATGTCGTGGCTGGCTGAATTCGTTTTTGCCATAGGGGTGTTTTCAATAAGACTATCATAAACGTTGCGCAAAAACGAACAAGGTTGTGAGAAAAAGTCAGGCCGCAACCGCTGCAGTTCGGGCTTTCCCCAACTGCTTCCATTTTCTTCGCAGCCATCGATTCCAATACATTAAGATCCCGCTTACGGTCAGCAGCGGGATGGCCAAGCCCGCGAGCGCCCATATGATCTTGACGCTCAAGCCCCAATAGGTGCCAAAGTGCAGCGGGACCTGGGACCATATGATCCAATCGCCGAGGCTTTGGTTCACTCCGTAGCGCCAGGTGGAAATATAGTCGCCATTGTAGGGATTGAAGTAAACCGTATCCACGTATTCGTAGCCAGGACTGTTGCGCCGTCGCATCAGGATGGCGAGAGGCGCTCTGCGGCTATAGGGGAAGGCGATGCCGCCGGGCGTGGCGCCGGGATCGAGCGTAGAAGCGCGGCGCACCAGCGCACGAAGGTCCAGGGCGGGCGCTTCGCTGTCCGGAGTAACGCTAATGGCGGGAGGGCGCGCGGTGATCACGGGCGAGAGCGAATTCACGAATTGAAAAATCTGCCTCGGCCATCCGAAATAGACGCCGCTCAAGGCCCAGAATGAGACGATCAGAATAGTCCAGAAGCCGATGGAGACATGCAGGTCGAAGTTGATCCGCCGCCAGCCTCTGCGGAAGTCAACCATCAAGGCACGCTTCCAATTGCGTATGCCGGGCCACCAGATCACCATGCCCGTGGCGTTCAGCAACAATAAGAACGCAGCGCCCACCCCATTCCACATGCGGCCCAGGCCGTGGCGCTCCATCAATAAAGTCTCGTGTAGTTCCAGGATTACATCCAACCAATTGCGGACTCGGGGAAATTCGCCGAGAACCTTGCCGTCGTTTGGATCGCATGCCAATTTGGCGCGGCGGCGTCCTTGCATCTCCGCGACGAAAGTGGCGTCATCGACGGTGGGCGCGTCCACCGAAACGATGTGTGCACTGGGGTACGCGGCTTTGAGGGTGTCTACCACCGTTACCAGGTCCACAGCCGGCTGCCTGGCCTGGATTTGTTGCCACGGCTTGAACCCGCAAAGCCTCTGCAACTCCGGACGAAATACGAGGATCGATCCGGTGACTCCGATCATGATCATATAAAGCGCCAGGATGATCCCAACCCAAAGATGCACCTGGAAGTTGAGCCGCCGCACCGCGAGTTGCTGGGGCCGATGGAAGTACCTTGGAAAGAAGCTCACAGCGCCGCACCACTAGTAGCGCGAGAAAAGCTGCTTGGAATGCATGGACCGGCCGCCCTGTCCGCCTTGCACGGTATCTGTTTCGCTGATCAGCGTCTTGCCGTCTGGCGCGACGGTCAGTTTACCTGCGCTGTCAGGCCGGTTGGGTCCCTTCAGGATGAGCTTGTATTGCGATGGGCCACCGGAGGTGATCTGGACCGTTCCGATTTTGTCGCCTCGTGAATTCTTGACTTCCGCCTCGCTGCCATCCAGCTTGACGGTGTACGTCATGCTGACGAAATAGACATTGTTCACGGGCACGGAGAAGGCGAACGCCAGCTTATCGCCGGACTCGGAGACTTTTAGGGTGAGCGGCTCTGAATTGGACTTTTGCCCGTTAACTTCCTGGCTGTCGAGACGCCATGTGCCGATCAGTGGTTCGGGAGCAGCGTAAACCGCCGTGGTGAAAAGGGCCACGGCCGCGGACAGGGTCAGTGTTCGTCTCATTTACTCTTATTATCTTTCACCCAAAAGATGTCATAAGCTCGGTCGAAGGTTACAAACATGACGCAGGCGGTCTTAGACTGGCATGAGAACTGGTGCTTCGCTTTGCCGGGCATCATTGCAAACCCGCCCGGGCCCAGAGCACGCGCCGACATACCTTCCATTTCAGTGCGGACGCTGCCTTCGGTGACGATGAGCTGCTCGGCCGCCGTGTGGTAATGCCAGGGAACCAGACAATTCGGCGGCGCCTTCAGAATGATGGTGGAGGGGCCTTTGGCGGGATCTCCAGTCTCCACGGTCGAGAAAAGGCATTTGACGTCGTCGTCTTGTTCAAACTTGACTTCGGAGATCGGACGAACGACGCCGTGGTTGGGCGTTTGAGACGGGGAAAAGCTCGCGATCCCGAGAAGCAAGATCGCGAGCCGAAGTTTGGTCAAAGTAGCAATCTTAGAAAGTGATGCGTCCGGTGAGCTGGAGCTGCCGCGGCCCCGCGCCTTCCGCGCTTTGCATCGCCGTGAGTTGGCCGAATCCGGAAACCCCAACCTCCAGAACGTTCGGAGGAGCATAGTTAGCATGGTTGAACGCATTGGCAACTTGCATTCCAACCTCCGCCCGAAGTCGTTCCTTGATCGTAAACCGCTTGATCAACGATAGGGAAACAGCTTGCGTTCCAGGGCCGACGATCGAGCCCGAGCTAGAGTCGCCGAACCGGCCGATGGCGGTAGTAACGCCATTGTTCAGCGTCTGGCAATTCGCACAGGGATCGGTGAACGCGTTCGGATTAATGTACTGGGCAATGGATTGGCCGGTGTAGGGACTGACTCCCGGTACCGTGTCGGCGCGACCGCCGTTGAAGTTATACAGGTTGTAGCCTGTACCGGAAGGATCGCTCGGTGTCGTGACGGACAAAAACGGCCCGCTCTGGAATAGCATCACGCCGCTCAGCTCCCAGCCACCGATTACGCGATCCAGCAAAGCGTTGCTGTTCAAGAATTGCCGCCCTCTTCCGAACGGCAGTTGATAGAGAAACGAGGCCAGAAAACGCTCGCGGCGGGCAAAGGATGTGTTCCCGTAATCGGTACCGGGAGCGTAAGGATTGCTCAACGTATTGCCAAATTCGTTGGCGAAGCCACTAGCGGGGGTACCGGTGACTCCGTTGATGTCCGTGAGATCGCGCGTGTACGTGTAGGCGATTTCGAATTGGAAGTCTGCGGCGCGCTTGTGGACGGAGATGGTCCCAGCATTGTAATTGCCATAGCCGAGGAGAGACGTCCCCGTCGCAATATACGCCATCAGCGGGAAAGGAATGCTGGCCTGAGTCGAAGCGGCCGCGAAGCCTGCAGTGTTGGGCTGCACCTGGTCTTGGTTGTAGACCGTGGGAACGTTATAGGCGTGGTTGCCGTCGTAGGAAACGCGCAGACCCACTCCCTTACCCAGGTCTTGTTCCAACGTCAGGTTCCATTCCTCCACGATCGGATCTTTGTATTTGATCTCCGAAGCTAAGTCGAAGTACTGCGTGCCCGGTTGGGCGATGTCGGCCGGAAAGGAGTACGGCAGGGAATAAATCGGGAGCCCGTTGGCGCCCAGGGAATTGCCGAAGTATCCGACGTCGCTGGAACCGACCGACCAACCGTTGATGGCCGTGCCGCTGAGCAACGACTCGATGAATCGCCCATATCCGCCCCGCAGGACCGTCTTGTTGCTGTTGAAAACGCGCCAGGCGAAGCCCACGCGGGGTGCGAAATCCCTCTTGGAAGAAAAGCGCAAGGCGCTCGGTACCCCGGCCTGTGCCGCCGTGATGAGTGGAGTGGGCGCGATGGACTGGACAAACCCAGGATTGACGTTGACGAAGCCGCCTTGGTTGGGCAGAATGATCGCGCCAGTGTTCACGCCGTTCACTACGTTCTTGTAATACGGATCGAAATTCACAACGTTGTCGTTCTTGTCGTGGAAGGCGGGATGATATTCCCAGCGCAATCCATAGTTGATGGTGAGCCGCTGCGAAATCTTCCAGTCGTCCTGCGCAAAAGTGGCATACGAATTCGAGTAGGCGTCCGTGTTCGGATTCACGACGGTAGAGATCGTAGTGAGATCCGGATAGCCGAGCAGCATGCCAGCGAGCGGCGTTGCGGAGCCGTTTCCGAGCAGTCCGCCTGTCGTTGAGCCGTTAAACGTATAATCGCCCAACCGGTAGTTGTTGAACACTTGAGTAAAGAGGCTGCTCAGATACCGCCAGTCAAAGCCAAACTTGAAGGTGTGCTTCCCTTTGGTCCAGGTGACGCTATCGGTGGCTTCGTAGGTGCCCTCATGGGTATTTAAGTCGTTCTGCTGGCTCTGAATTCCCATGAATCCGAGCAGGTTTACGGTCGGTAGATCGTCTCCGGCGGGAATCGCTTCCGGCAGAGCCCCGGGGCCGACAGTGAGGCCTAACGTATTCGCTGCCTGTTGAGCGGTTATGCCGAACGTGGTATTCCGATGGACGACGCTAAATCCGCCGCGCAGCTCGTTGACAACGGTCGGAGAAATGACCCAGTTGTAGGATGTCGCTAGAGAATTATAAATCTGCGGCGTCGAGACACCTCCCAGGAACGGGTTGCTGGGGTTCGTGTATTGGTCTTCCTGAGGGAGCGTGATGCGGCGATTCTTGTAGGTGTAGCGGACAAAAATCATGTGCTTGGGGCCCAGGCTCTGATCCAGGCGAACGTCCCCTTGCGCGCTATTGATCGGAATCGCATACGTGCCAACGAAATTGTTCGAGATTGCGCCTGGGGCGCCATAGTTGGGCAAAGGATAGATCAAACTCAGCAACTTTTGCGCATAGGGGTTCAACATGCTGGCGGGAATCTGGTTGTTCGGGAAACCAGTCAACAGGTTCGCTGAACCACCGTTGGCGGCAGTGAGATAGGCGGACAGATCGCCATTCCGCATAGCTTCCGTGGGAACGCTCGAGACATACGTCTCCGACTTTGGCAACGTGAGCCTTTCAAAGCTGCCGAAGAAAAACGTCTTATTGCGGCCGTTGTAAAGATGCGGGATTATGATTGGACCTCCCAGGTAGATGCCGTAGTCGTTTAGCTTGTCCTCCGTGACGATGTGGCTGAATGTATCAGCGGCGTTGAAGTCGGTGTTCTGAACGTTCTCGAACGCACCGCCATGGAACTCGTTGGTGCCCGACTTCGAAATAGTGGTGATGTCGGCGACGCCTCCAAACTCGGCTGGATTCAGCACCTCGCTGATCTTGATCTCTTCGATCGAATTGAACGACGGGAACATCTCGGACAGTGCCCCCAATGATCCCGGCCCGACCGAGCTGATGCCGTCAACCGTGATGGAAAGCTGCGAAGGCCCTGCTCCGGCCACCATAATAGAGCCGCCATTGGCACTGTTATCGATCTGCACGCCGGGCTGCGCCGTCAACGTCGAATAGGCGCTGGTGGAGCCCGACGAGCGCGTAGCGATGGCCACCGGCAGATCGACGAGTTCCAGGCTACCCTTGGTCTCGGAGACGTTCGAGGCGTCAGTTTGTACGATGGACACCGCCTCAACATTCACCGTGGTGGCTTGCGACTCAACCTTCAAATCGATATCGATGCGCAGCGTGGCTCGGGCAGCGACGTCGAACGCCTGGTATTCCGTCTTTTGAAAACCGGGGGCGCTTACCGTGAGCTTATAATTGCCTATCTCCGTGTTAACGAATTCGTAGGCTCCGTTCGCATTGCTCATCGTGGTACGAACCGCGTTGGTTCCCGTGTTCATGAGTTCCACCATGGCCATGGGCACCAAGCTGCCCGACGGATCTTTCACCGTGCCGAGCACGGTACCAAATGTCGACTGGCCGTAGCTGGCAACGCACAACGTCAAGAGGCAACTGACCGCAAAAGTCAGATGGAACACACAGCGCGCCAAGCGGCGCTCGGTGGAGGCTAAAGAAGCCAGCTGTGTACGGGAATATCTAGAGAACATCGGATCTCTCCTTGTAAATTTCGAGCGGTGCTGCGATTCAAATGACGCGAGCATTAAAGCGGTTGTAAAACCAACCTCATCAAAGTTTTCGATGGACCTTATACCGATCAAATTCGGCCGCTCAGCGGAGAGCTCTGGCCAACCCCATCGTGGCTACCACACCTTCCGCGAAACACCACAGGCGTCCGCTCAAAAGGTGGCTCGTTCGGTGGAATGCATTTACGTTGCAACCACTTGGACGAACAAATTAGCTTTCAAAATCGTGAGCTCGCGGTCGAGTCCGCTGCCCCTGCTCAGTAAGAAAAAACCGACTTGGGTTCTATGAAATTTGGAGTCGAGTATAACCAACCATTACATTAGTGTCAAGGCCAACCTTGTGCAAGTTGCGCAAAGTTCGGGCTGGACCCTATCGGCCATTTCGGGCTATACTCCCAGCTAACGAGAAACCTATATGTCGATTCGTCTTGCTGCTCTCTTGACGCTTGCTGTGGCACCGGCTTTTTGTCAGGGCTGGAACGCTCGGCTGGCCGAACAATATATGGATTCGCGCCAGAAGGAATGGGACGTTTGGCCCGTCGCCATCCATTCCGGCGTGGCCTGCGTGTCTTGCCATACCGGCTTGACCTACTTGCTAGCGCGGCCCGCCCTGCGTCAGGCGTTGGGTGAGAAGAACGGCCCCACCCTTTATGAGAGCGTGCTGGTGGACAGCATGCGGGCGACGGTGATCCGGACGGACGCAAAGGATCTGTTCGATGGCCTGAAGGGTCCCATCGTGGATCAGGTATATGGTGCGCAAGTGGTGTTGGCCGCGCTGGTACTGGCCATGGACGATGCGTCGCGTGGCAAACTGAGTCCGGAAGGCGAAAAAGCCTTCGAGCGGATGTGGTCTATCCAGTTGAAAGACGGCGCGGACAAAGGGGCCTGGAATTGGTCCGATTTCGATCTCGATCCCTGGGAGACGAAAGACTCGGCGTACTACGGCGCAGCGCTCGCGGCGTTGGCAACCGGGCTGGCTCCGGCGGGTTATCAAGCGCGTCCGGAAATCCGCGCGAACGTTGCCGCGCTGACAGCCTATCTTCGCGCCGGCGAAAAAAGCCAATCCGTCCATAACAAGCTGTTCCTGCTGTGGGCGTCTTCGAAGCTGCAGGATTTGCTGCCGGGAACCGATCGCCAAGCGATCCTGGATGAGCTGTGGCGCAAGCAAGAGGCCGATGGCGGTTGGACCATACAATCGGCGGGCCAGTGGAAGAAACGCGATGCGGCAGTGCCGGCCGTTGGATCGAACAGCTACATTACCGCTTTGGCGGCGTTCACTACCCAACAGGCGGGCGTGCCACCTTCGCAGGCCGGACTATCGAAGGCCCTGGCCTGGCTGAGGGCGCATCAGGATACGCAAAAGGGCTATTGGACGGCCGATTCCATGAACCACAAGCACCAGGCCGGAACGATGCCGGAGAAATTTATGAGCGATGCCGCCACGGGCTATGCTACGGCAGCCTTGCTGGCCGCAGGCAACGAAGGAATTCAGCGGACAGCCCTGAACTCGAAACCGCGCAACTGATCTTAAAGAGCAGGGCTCGACTTCGCTTGGAGGACGGCCTGAACGCGCGCTACAAGTTCGCGGAAGGGAACCGGCTTGGTAATGTACCCATCCGCGCCAGCCTCGAAGGCCCGCGCTTTATCGGTGTCGCTATCGCGGACCGTCAGCATCAGAACGGCGGGTCGCCGGGATTGCTGATGAATCTGCCTGCAGGCCTCGATCCCGCCCATGCCGGGCATCTCGACGTCGAGCAGGACAACGTCGAAATGTTCAGTGCTCAGGGCTGCCAGAGCATGCTCTCCCGTCGAGGCTTCCGCGACTTGGAATCCAAGGGCAGAGAGCGAAGTCCGGAGCACGCGACGGAACGCCGATTCATCGTCCACCACCAGGACCTTCGCTTCTTTAATTTTCACCTTTACCTCATCGTCAACAAACCCACTCACGGAAAAGAATATGCCTAAAAACAGCCGGCCGGAGCACAATCCTCGTGGTACTCCTCCAAATCTTTCGGGTATCCGCCGCGGAGCGGAGTGGCGCGTGAGCGCTCACGGTTAACGCTGATGTCGTTAACGCTGGGTGACGAGCGGATGATGGCGTACTATGGAATGACGACGATGCCTGCGTATGTCACGTCGTTGTTCAGGTCCCAGGTCTTCTCGTACTTGAGCGTGGCCGCATCGTAGACTTCGATGTCAAAGCCCGCGCCATAGATATAAAGCTTCTTGCCGTCGGTGGAAATGCCGAGCGTGAATCGCGTGCGGCAGGGAACCTCGGCCGTTTGAGTGATTCGATCACTCGATAGATCGAAGGCCCAGAATTCACATCGTTTCGTCCCGTGGATACCGGTGGTAACCACCGTGTACGCGCGGCTCTTATCCGGGGTGACCTCGATACCCGCCATGCCGGCTGGAGCAGGCCCAATCGGCTTGAAGTCCATCTGCTTGGTAGTTAGATCGAAACGAGCCAAACCAAAAACGCGGTTGTGGACCACCGGGTCTGACCAAACGAACATGCCGGTGTGTTCTCCCGGCGAATTAACGAGGTCCAGATCGCTGCCGAAGTGTACGTTCTCCATGCCGGGAGCGTCGGGCTGAGCCAGGTCGATGTGATCGAGCACCTTGAAATCGCTGGCTTCGAGTATCGTGATCTTCTGGCCGAACTGATAGAGGTACTTGCCGTCGGGCGAAATTTCAATCCATCCCACGCCATAGTCACCTTGATTCTGAGACTCTTCTTCCTTGGTGATCTCCACGGTCTTCACAATTTTCTGCTGTTGTAAATCGACCACCGTGTACTTCGGCTTGGCCACCTCGTAGTGTTCCGGAAACTTGGTGATTTCCTTGGTGACCGCATAGTACAACTTCCCCTCGGGATCCGGCGTCCCGGAGAAGAAGCGAAATTGCTTGGTGGGAGTATTCAATACAAAGTGATTGATGACCTTGCGTGTAGCCACGTCGATCACCTCGATGCCGTTGTGGTCGATAGTGGTGACGTAAATCTTTTTCTTATCCGGCGATAGCCGAATCGACATCGGCGTACCGGTCTCGAGCGGAATACGATCGACGATCTTCGCCGTCGCTTCATCAAAAACGAGAACCGCCGCCGGATAGGCCGGCAGATAGAGAGTACCGGCGCTGGCAATACCAGCCAGGGCCGCGCAACTGGCGGCCAGAAGAGTCAGTCGTCGAATAGCCATAGTTTATGGGAATACCAGATCGAGATTTCGCCAATCCTTCGTGGCGGTGGCGCATTTCGCCGTCCAGTCTGGCGCATTGTTCAAATGATCGGGAACCTGGGCCGGCCAATAGCAACTGACGAAACAGTCGTAGATATCGCGCTCGACGGGCTGACACAGCCCAGCCGTTCCGCCTGCGGCGTCCACTTCCCAGCCCGGCGTGAACATTAATGCGCAACCGGCCGGAACGTGGGGGCGCTGCTCGTGGGGACGATCCTGCATGGCAACCACGTCATCCTGGTGCGTGGCGACGAAGTCCTCGATGCGGGCGGCTTTCTTGTTTAAAGCTCGCATGTGTTTCATGATGCTTTCCTTTCCGCAAATTGTTGCAAAAAACCCGGATTCTTGGCTGCGATCGCGCCATAGATTCGCAGGCACGTGTCCGTCCAGTCCCGGATCCAATCGCAATAGTGAAGATTGGGGTGTCCGGTATCTCCGTAGCGTACAAATGCTTCGTGATGGCAGCCGCCGGCGCATAGCGGCCGCGCCCAGCAGGTGTGGCAATCGTATTTGGAAGCGATGTTGCCCCGGGTCAAGAAATCGGTCTGTTTGGCTTTGTCGATGCCGGTGGAAATGTGCCCCAGCGCGTGCGCGTCGGAGTCCACAAATCGATGGCAGGGAGCGATGTCGCCGGAGGGTCCCACGCCCAGCAGGCCCAAGCCTGCGCCACAGGGATGCGATTTGTTTACTCCCTGGCAAAGCTCGGCCAGCGTGTCGCTGACGTTGGAGAAACCATGCGATTCGCCGCGCAGCGCA